>VFQS010000679.1_pt1 | contig 35894 bp, 35 predicted proteins | sample 3512361 | NCBI WGS metagenome assembly VFQS01 (sample SAMN10412375, study PRJNA504923) | tailings metagenome | isolation source: Relicate 1 Philex TSF3 active mining | place: Philippines
GTGTGGAAACCAATGAACAAGATCCAGAAGTGAATCTGGCCAAGGCGCTCGTTGAGCATCTTGCCTGTGAACTTCGGCCACCAGAAGTAGAAGCCAGCAAACATTGCGAACACGACTGTTCCAAAGACCACGTAGTGGAAGTGAGCTACCACGAAGTAGCTATCCGACAGGTGGAAGTCCAGAGCTGGTGAAGCCAGGATAACTCCGGTGAGGCCTCCAAAGACGAAGCTGACCAGGAAGCCAAGAGCGAAGACCATAGGCGTCTCAAACGTTATTGATCCACGCCACATGGTTCCTATCCAGTTAAAGATTTTCACACCGGTGGGCACGGCAATCAGCATTGTGGTGAAAGCAAAGAATGGCAGCAGCACCTGTCCGGTGACATACATGTGGTGTGCCCAAACGGTCATCGACAAGGCAGCAATCGCAATAGTCGCGTAAACCAAAGTCTTGTAACCAAAGATTGGCTTGCGGCTGAAGACTGGGAATATCTCCGACACGATTCCGAAGAACGGCAGAGCGAGAATGTAAACCTCAGGGTGTCCGAAGAACCAGAAGAGGTGCTGCCACAGCATCGCTCCCCCGTTTTCTGGATCGAAGATGTGCGCACCAAATCTCCTGTCAGCACCAAGAGCAAAAAGTGCCGCGGCTAAAGGTGGGAAGCACATGATGACAAGAATCGAGGTCACCAAGGTGTTCCAAGTGAAAATCGGCATGCGCCACATGGTCATACCTGGGGCACGCATGGTGATGATGGTGGTGATGAAGTTCACACCACCCAAAATGGTTCCAAAACCGCTCAGCGCTAGTCCGAAGACCCACAGATCTCCACCGATGCCGGGCGAGAAGGTTGTGTTAGAAAGCGGAGCGTAAGCAAACCATCCGAAGGATGCTGATCCCTGAGGGGTAAAGAAACCAGCAACCGCAATAAATGAACCGAAGTTATAGAACCAGTACGCAATCGCATTCAGTCTTGGGAAGGCAACGTCCGGTGCTCCAATTTGCACCGGCATTAGAACGTTTGCAAAGCCCGCAAAAAGCGGAGTTGCAAACATCAGAAGCATGATGGTGCCGTGCATTGTGAACAGCTGGTTGTACTGCTCTTTAGTGGCAACAATGTCGAGACCAGGAAGAGTTAGCTGGGCACGAATGATTAGTGCCATAACACCGGCAATTAGGAAGTAAATGAAAGATGTAATCAGATACAGGTAGCCGATCTTCTTGTGATCGGTAGTGGTCAGCCAGTCAACCAGAATGCGTCCCTTGCTCCGCTTGGGAGTAAAGGAGGTCGGGTTAGTCGTTGTCTGAGTTATGGTCGCCACGATTAGTTCCTAATTCCAGGATCGCCGCCAGGAAGATTCTGGTTTCGATCGTAAGTGTTATCAAGCTGGCCAACGTTACCCTTGGCAGCCAATGAGGCAAGGTGTGCCTCGTACTCCTGAGGAGAAACAACTTTGACATTGAAAAGCATCATCGAGTGATATTCACCGCATAGCTCTGCACATTTACCAACATACGTACCCTCTTTCAGTGGAGTGAAGTACATCCGGTTGGTCTTGGCTGGGAACATGTCTTTTTTGTAAAGGAATTCCACTACCCAGAACGAGTGAATAACGTCTCTTGAGGAAAGATCAATTTGCACAGACTTGCCAACTGGTAGATAGAGCGTAGGCAGTGTCTCCATGATGTTTTCTTCATCACCTGAGAACTGAGCCTGGATTCCCGAGTCATAGACATTTGCGTCGACGTAGTTGAAGTCCCAGCTCCACTGCTTTGCGATTACAGAAATGTGAACGTCGGGATTCTCAATTTTTGCCTCAATGGCGGCAGTGTCTCTAGCGGTGAAAGCAAAGAATCCAAGAACCAAAATCAGCGGCACGGCAGTGAAGAGAGCCTCAATTGGCATGTTGTAGCGGAACTGGACAGGAATGCCAGTTTCGCCTTTTCGGCGCCTGTAGACGATCAACGCCCAGGCCATTAGCCCCCAGGCCACAACACCAACAAGCAAAAGCACGATCCAGGAGGTTGTCCAAAGCCCGATGATGCGGTCTGTGTGGTTGGTGACGCCAGCTGAATCTGGAAGGAAGCCGCGCTGGACCTCCGGTGTGCAACCAGCAAGGGTCAAACTGATGGCGGAGATGAGGCTGACTAGGGTCAGTTTTCGACGCCGATTAGTCACTAGGGAATCCTTATTTTTACGGGAACTTCCCCTAGTTTACCCTGAAATTCGGCCCAGGGTTTCAGATTTGCCCTGTTTAGGAGAAGGAGTCTCCACAGGCACAGGAGCCAGAGGCATTGGGGTTATCGATGGTAAATCCTTGCTTCTGGATTGTGTCCTCGAAATCGATTTGCGCTCCATCGAGATAGGGGATGCTCATGGGATCTACAACGACCTCAACCCCGTCAAACGCAACAACAGCGTCAGCTTCTTCCAATGTCTCATCAAAAAACAGCTGGTAGATAAGTCCTGAGCAACCCCCCGGCTGCACCGCGACGCGCAACCTGAGATCATCTCGACCCTCTGCTGAGAGAAGGCTCTTAACCTTCGAAACAGCCTGATCGGTTAGTTTGACGCCATGAGTCAAAACCTCGGTCATTTTTACCTCCAGCCTCTATTTTAACTACTTTCTCACCATCTGATTCCCATGCAGCAGAAGCAGTGTCTCGGCCGTGATAGCCCTTTTCAGGGTAGGCAGGTGTTGGCTCTCATTGGGGCTATGAGCCCTGGAGTCTGGGTCTTCGACGCCCGTCACCAAAATCTCAGCGTCTGGGAACAAGCTGGCAAAGTGCGAGATGAATGGAATCGAACCTCCAACTCCAATGTCAACTGACTTCTTAGGCCAAACGGCCGAGAGTATCTCGTGAGTGAGATTGGCTGCCCAGCCTCGTTTTGCGAAGTAGCCAGGGCCCATTTCGTGGTGACCAAACTCAATCTTTGAACCAAACGGCGCAAATTTTTGGAGGTGCGCTCTAAGCAGCTCTAAGCCTTTCGCAGGATCTTCGCTCGGAGCAAGACGAAGGGAAACTCGAGCAGTTACTTGAGGTTGAGCTGTGTTTGACGAAACAGCAACCGAAGGAAAGTCGATGCCAATAACAGTGAGTGCAGGCTCGCCCCAAATTTGCTGAGTGATGGGTTTAGTTCCTATTCTCTCCACACCTGGAAGAAGTCCAGACTCAATGGCGAGATCTTCGAACCTAACCTCAGGTCCTGAAGTTGAATCCGACTTCAAGCCAGAAATTGCCACGTTACCTTTCTCGTCGTGCAGCGATGCCAGAAGACGAATCATTGCCGTCATGGCATCGGGAACGGGCCCACCATACATTCCTGAGTGCAGTGCATGATCGAGAGTTCGAAGTGTGAAGGTTTGAGAAACCACTCCCCTGAGGCTGGTGGTTAGGGCTGGAACATCCTCGGACCAGTTTCCGCTATCCGCAACAACAATCAGGTCTGCCTTCAGGTCTGTCTTGTTATCGTTTAGAAAGTTTAGGAACGATTCTGATCCTGCTTCTTCCTCTCCTTCAATAAAGACAGTCACTCCGATACGAAGATTCTCGGAGAGTTGCTGAAGCCCCCTGAGTGCGGTTAGGTGAGTGACGACACCCGCCTTGTCATCCGCAGCTCCTCTGCCATAAAGTCGCTCCCCCTTGAGGGTTGCCTCAAAGGGTTCGGAGTTCCAATTGGCTCTGTCTCCGGGTGGCTGCACATCATGGTGGGCATACAGCAGAACATGTGGTGCATCACTCGCACCTGCTCTTCTGGCAAGAACCGCAGGTGCACCCATTTCACCATTTGGTTTCTTTGACCTGCGAACCTCGACGAAATCAAAAAAGTTAAGATTCTTAAATTCATCCGCAACGGCATTTGCAGATCTCTCCAGCTCTGCAGGGTCAAACGATGGCCATGCAATGCCTGGGATTTTGACTAATTGACCGAGGGTGGCAAGAGTCTGGGGAAAATTTTCAGCGGTGAGAGCCTCCGCCTTGGTAACCAGATTGGCATCAAGCGATATTTCACTAAAGGACATGGCAGTAATCTAGTGGCAGAAACTCGGAAGGTCTCAATGTCGGAAGAATCCAGCGCTGCCCAAGGTAAGGGTAAGCCCACTCCAACTCGCAAAGAACGTGAACAGGCCAGGAAAAAACCTCTGGTTGGCGATAGGAGTAAGGAAGCTCGTCAGGCACAGAAAGAAAAGGTCAGAGCACAGCGCATCGCTATTCGCGAAGGCATGATGGCTGGCGACGAGAGATACCTCTCCGCAAGAGACAAGGGTCCTCAGCGGCGTTTTGCCAGAGACGTGGTCGATTCCCGCTTTACGGCCGGTGAACTTGTGCTACCAATGCTGTTCATCGTTGTCTTTATGACCTTCATCGACAGTTTCATTATTCAAGTAGTAGCACTATTCGCCATGTGGGGTCTTTTTGGAGTGGTAGCTATTGATGCCACCCTGGTTGGGCGAATCGCCAAGCGCAAAGTGGCAGTGAAGTTTGGCCAGGAGAATCTTGAAGCTGGCATTGCCTGGTATGCAGCCATGCGCTCAATTCAGATGCGATCGCTTCGCATTCCCAAACCTCAGGTTCCAAGATTTACAAAACTAGATAAGTAAGGAAAGACAATGCAATTTCGCTATCTCGGTAACTCCGGCCTCAAGGTTTCCGAAATCATCTATGGAAACTGGCTAACTCACGCATCTCAGGTCAAAGATGACAAAGCCATCAAGACTGTGCACGCAGCATTGGAAGCTGGCATCACAACCTATGACACAGCAGACGTCTATGCCAACCAGGCCGCTGAAATAGTTCTAGGTAAGGCACTTAAGAATGAGCGGCGCGAGGGCATTGAAATCTTCACGAAGGTTTACTGGCCTGTTGCAAAGAAGGGTCCAAATGATGTGGGGCTTTCAAGGAAACACATTTTTGAGGCTCTGCACGGCTCACTGAAGAGACTGCAGACCGATTACATCGACCTTTACCAAGCCCACCGTTTTGACTTCGAAACCCCACTCGAAGAAACCATGCGAGCCTTTGCCGACTTGGTGCACCAAGGCAAGGTCCACTACATCGGAGTATCCGAGTGGACTGCAGAGCAGATTCGTGAGGGAAAAAAACTCGCTGACCAACTTGGTATCCAGCTGATTTCTAATCAGCCCCAGTACTCAATGCTTTGGCGAGTGATTGAAGGCAAAGTTATTCCAACCTCACAGGAGCTGGGCCTGAGTCAGATTGTCTGGTCACCGATTGCTCAAGGTGTGCTAACTGGAAAGTATCTCCCTGGGCAGCCAGCACCAGCTGGGTCTAGGGCGGCTGATCCAAAGCTTGCAGCAATTATTGAGAAGTTCATGTCCGATGAAGTGCTCACTAAAGTTCAGCAGCTAAAGCCACTGGCTGAAGAGTTAGGTCTTGATATGGCGCAATTTGCGATTGCCTGGGTCTTACAGAACAAGAACGTAGCTGCAGCAATTGTTGGAGCATCAAGACCAAAGCAAATCACCTCCAACGCCAAGGCAGCAGGGGTTCAGATTCCTGCAGAGATAATGCAAAAGGTTGATCAGATTCTGGGAGAGGTTGTGGTCAGAGACCCGTCTCTAACTCAGTCACCTGCAACTCGCCCCGCCTAAGCTTTCGAGCAAACCAAGGACCCTCATAAATAAAGCCGGTGTAGACCTGAATAAGGTCTGCACCGAGCTTGAGCCTCTCGCGCGCCTCCTGGGCCGTCTGGATACCGCCAACTGAGATTATCGCTCTGTGTGGCAGTGCTGCTCTGAGTAACACGAGTAGTTCTCTAGCTCTTTGCGAGAGCATGGGACCCGAGAGTCCTCCAGTCTCTGAAGCCAACTTCCCAGAAACCTCCTGGCGTCCAACTGTTGTGTTTGCTGCAATTACTCCAGCCATATCCAGCTCGTCAACTAGCTTGGCAATTGCTAAGGCATCTTCATCTGCAAGATCTGGCGCTATCTTCACGAAAACAGGCTTGCCCTTTGAGTTTTCAATCACTGAAAGAAGAATTGGCCGAAGAGTTGACACCTGTTGCAAATCTCTAAGTCCTGGTGTGTTTGGGCTCGAAACGTTTACCGCCAGATAGTCGGCTACGTCGGACAGCTCCTTGGCGCAGTATGCGTAGTCCTCCGCCACCAAGGCGGGCTCAGTCAACTTGTTCTTGCCAATGTTGACCCCAATTATTGGAAGTTTGCCACCGGTTTCTCTAAGCCTTTTTAGTCTGTTTGAAATCACCAGGGCACCATCGTTGTTGAAGCCCATGCGATTAATTAATGAGCTTGATGCGATCAGCCGAAATAGTCTTGGCTTTGGATTTCCAGGCTGGGGTTTTGGGGTAACAGTTCCAACCTCTACATGCCCAAAACCTAATTTGTAAAGTCCCTTAACCATTTTGGCGTTCTTATCAAAACCAGCTGCAATACCCAGTCGATTTTCAAAGGTAAGGCCGGCTAATTGCGTAAAGCTTCCGTGCTTTGGTGCTGGGAGCACCAGGCCTAAAAATCTAACAAGGAATGCGCCAAGGTGATGAGCAAGCTCAGGATCAATCCATCTGAGAAAGAGACGAAAGACGAGTTTGTACATTACTGACGCAAATCTTTTATCGCCTCAGAAAAATCATCCAGAGAATCCCATGCCTGGTAGACACTGGCAAAACGCATGTAGGCGACATGGTCCAAATTCTTCAGTGGTTCCAAAATTGCTAAACCAATCTCTTGCGCGTCAATGGAAGCAGCTCCGGTAGAGCGCAGAGTTTCTTCGACCTGCTGAGCAAGCAGAGCGAGATCCGCATCCGTCACTGGTCTTCCCTGACAGGCCTTTCTTACACCAGCAATAATCTTGTCTCTACTAAATGGCTCAGTTGCACCCGAGCGCTTAGTCACCATCAGAGATGCGGTTTCAACTGTGGTGAACCGCTTCTGGCATTCTGGGCACTGCCGTCTTCGTCGAATAGAAGAGCCGTCGTCCGACGTCCTCGAGTCAATTACTCGGGAGTCGGAGTGTCTACAAAATGGGCAGTGCATCAGTTACTAAATCTAATGCGAGCTGCCTCTCCATGGGCTGGAAGACCTTCGGCGTCGGCAAATTTTCCTAGCAGCTCGCTCACTGCCGCCAAAGACTCTGATTTAAAATCAACCACTTGCTGCTGCCTCAGGAATGTGTATACCGAAAGACCCGATGAGCGTCTTGCCTGGCCTGCGGTGGGAAGAACGTGATTCGAGCCAGCCAGATAATCCCCCAGGCTGACAGGTGAATAACCACCCAAAAAGACAGCCCCGGCGTTAGTGATGCTGTCCAGCACTTGCCTAGGGTTCTCAGTTTGAATCTCTAAGTGCTCTGTTGCATAGAGGTTGGCAATTTCGATTGCATCCGAAATGGAGCTAACTAAAACCAATCCTGACTGCTCTCCCATCAGAGCTTTAGCCACTCTGTCTTTGTTTGGAGTTTTTCCAAGCTGAATTTCAACTTCTTTCTGCACCTCAGCCATCAAACTTTCTGAATCAGTGAGTAGAACAGCTGCGGCACTCTCGTCGTGCTCTGCTTGGGAAATCAGATCTGATGCAACCCAGGCTGGATTGGCTTTGGCATCAGCAATAATCATGATTTCGGTGGGCCCAGCTTCAGAATCAATTGCAATCTTGGAACGAAGAACCTGCTTAGCCGCGGCAACATAAGCATTGCCCGGGCCAGTCACAAGATCAACTCTCTGTAGTCCTATCTCTGGAACACCATGCGCTAAAGAGGCAATCGCACTGGCTCCGCCGATTGCGTAAACCTCATCAATGCCCAGCAGCTGCGCTGCGGCCAGAATCAAGGGGTGCGGATTACCAGCGTGTTCTTTTTGGGCGGGCGAACACAAAACAATTCTCTTTACCCCGGCAACCTGTGCGGGAACGATGTTCATAATCACACTTGATGGATAAACCGCTTTTCCGCCTGGGGCATAAACGCCAGCGGAATCAAACGGCACAAATCTCAGTTCCACTCGCCCGCCGTCAGCTACCTCGAGACTCTGATCCTTGGGAAGGTGCGACCTTGAAACTTTTCTCACCCTGTGGATGGACTCCTCTAGAGCTTCTCTGACATCACTCGGCGTATGGTCAAGTGCTTCTTTGAGCTTGGATGAAGGAACTCTGAACTGAGCTGGAACAACTCCGTCGAACTTCCTGGCGTGCTCACTGAGCGCCTGAAGACCTTTAGCGCTGACTTCTTGAATAAGAGCAGAGACCACGGATGAGACATCCGCTGCATTTTTAGCCCTGGGCAACAGCTCAGCAACCGATTCATCATTGATTGGTTTATTCCAGTGAATCTCGCGCATAGCCAAGTTCTCGGTGAAGTTTGGAAAGATGCCCTAACCTTATCGGAAGAATGAGTACAGACCATAAAGACTTTGACCTCCTTGGCGAGGAAGCACTCAAGGCAGTATTTAGAAACCATGCCAGCGGCATAGCCATCGTCACTAGCCGAACCGAAAGTGGAGAGCCAATCGGCTTTACCGCATCCTCGGTGACATCACTGGGTTCTAATCCCCCTCTGGTGTCACTGAACATCGCCCAAGGGTCCTCCAGCTATCAGCACCTATGCGTTGGAGCAAAGCTGGCACTGCACACCCTGGATGAGGACACACTTCACCTTGCCAAACGGCTGGCTGGTCCAAAAGAGAATCGTTTCGATGGCAAAGAGCTTGAAGGGCCTTATTCACTTCCGATCTTTGCCGATGCTCCAGCGATACTCATCGGCGAGGTTCGACATAGATTCGAAGTCGAGCAGAATGCAGTTTTGATTATTTCTGGCCTTGAGGCTTCTGTGGCTCGCGTGCCGAGTGCTCCGCTCGTCTACTTCCAGAGAGCTTGGCACACCATAGGAAAAAAACTCTCTGAAAAGGACTAGCTAACGGCGTCTGATCCCAGTAGAGCCTTCAGCTCACCAAAAAGATCTTGCCCGACCTTTACTCTCTGCGGAAGCATGAAGTGATTCACTCCGCTGGATGCTGTCAGCTTTACCTGCACCTCAACTGGTCCAGGGTGGGCATCCAGAATGGTTGCCAGTTGCAGAAGCTTTTCCCTCGTTGCCATTGCCTCAGTTAGAGACAGCTGCAACACCCCTCCCCTGTCTCTACCCGGTTCGATTACATCGATGGCAAAACCTTGTAGCACTACTTCTTCATCTCTGCGCGAAATGCGGCCGCGAATACTAACAGTTAGGTCATCGACCAGCAGATCCCTGAATTCCTGGTAGGTCTTGCCCATAAACATCACAGTGATTTCGCCCGAGAAATCTTCCACAGTGACCTGCGCATACTGATTACCCGATGAGCGAGCTATTCGATGCTGAACTTGGGTGATCAGCCCTGCGATAGTGACAGTTTCACCATCGGCTAGTTCACTATCCCGAAGGGCTGCAGTTCCCATGTCAGAAAATCTCATCAGTTCAGCTTCCATGCCAGCGAGCGGATGGTCTGAGACATAGAGTCCAAGCATCTCTCGCTCGTGAGCCAACAGATCTCGTTTTGTCCACTCCGGCAGATCAGGGATTGCTACTGAAGAGCTGTCGTCTTCGAGTAGATCACCAAAGAGATCCATCTGGCCGCCCGCTGCTTCGCGCTTAAGTACTGCAGAGGCATCAATGGCTTCTTCGTGAATTGCAAATAGCGCTCGACGAGTGTTACCGAGAGAGTCAAATGCTCCAGCCTTGATAAGTGATTCGACCACTCTTTTAGTGCAGGCAATGGCCGGAGCGCGGCGCAGATAGTCATCGAAGGAGGCGAAGTGCGGATCTCTTGATTGAGCTATGGCGTCAACAACATTTTGACCGACGTTCCTAATTGCCGCTAGACCAAAGCGAATGTCCTCGCCGACCGCGGCGAATATGTCAATCGACTGATTAACATCAGGTGGCAAAACTCGAATACCCATCTTTCGACATTCATTCAGATAGACACCGAGTTTGTCCTTCGAATCGCCCACTGAAGTGAGCAGTGCAGCCATATACTCGGCCGGGAAGTTTGCCTTGAGGTAAGCGGTCCAGTAGCTAAGCACCGCATAGCCAGCGGAGTGAGCCTTGTTGAAGGCATAGTCTGCGAAAGGCAAAAGTGTGTCCCAAAGTGCTTTGATTGCCGACGGCGAGTACCCGTTGGCTCGCATACCGCTTGAGAACATTTCAAACTGCTTCTCCAGCTCCTCAGGTTTCTTCTTACCCATTGCCCTGCGAAGCAGATCCGCCTGACCCAGGGTGTAACCAGCAACTCTCTGAGCAACTGCCATCACCTGCTCCTGATAAACAATCAGGCCGTAGGTGGGATCAAGAATTTCTCTGAGAGGCTCGGTCAACTCGGGGTGAACGCCTTCAGATTGCTGCTGGCCATTTTTCCGCTGAGCGTAATTGGTGTGTGAATTCATACCCATCGGACCTGGGCGATACAGCGCAATCACAGCCGATATGTGTTCAAACTCTGATGGTTTGAGCATTCTTAGCAGTGAGCGCATGTTGTTTCCATCAAGCTGGAAAACACCTAGAGTCTCGCCTCTGGATAGCAGTTCGAAAGTCTTGGCATCGGCGTTTAGGTCGAGCTCCTCTAAAACCACCTCGACACCTCGGTTGTTTCGGATGTTGGTGAGCGCATCGTCAATAACCGTGAGGTTTCGAAGACCCAGAAAGTCCATTTTCAAAAGACCCAAGTCCTCACAGGGAGGTTGGTCGAACTGAGTGATGATGGCGCCATCCTCTTCACGCTTCATGATCGGAATTACATCCATCAGCGGTTTGGCCGACATTATGACTCCAGCGGCGTGAACTGAAGACTGACGCTTTAGTGACTCAAGTCCTTTGGCCAAGTCGAACACTTCTTTGCTTTCAGGATCTGAGTCGATGATGCCCCGGAACTCTGCACCCTCTGCGTATCTCTCCGACTCTTTATTGATGACATCGTCCAAAGAGACATCTCTACCCAAAACCATCGGCGGCATGGCTTTAGTCAGACGCTCGCCAATTGCATAGGGTTTTCCTAGAACTCTGGCTGCGTCCTTTATGGCCTGCTTTGCCTTGATGGTTCCAAATGTCACAATCTGTGCAACGCGATCGTCTCCATATTTCTCGGTGACATAGCGAATCACCTCGGGTCTTCTGCGGTCATCGAAGTCAACATCGATATCAGGCATGGATAAACGCTCAGGATTCAAAAACCTCTCAAAAATCAGATCGTGTTCCAGCGGATCCAGTTCAGTAATGCCGAGTGCATAGGAGGCAAGTGAGCCGGCCGCAGATCCTCTTCCGGGTCCAACCCTGATTCCTTGACTGCGCGCCCAGGCGATGAAGTCAGAAACTACGAGGAAGTAACCTGGGAAGCCCATCTTGATAATCACTTGAATTTCGTAATCAACCTGCTGGCGGTGGCGTTCACTAAACCCATTTGGATAGCGGCGCTGCATCCCCTTCCAAACTTCCTTCTCAAACCAACCGGCTTCGGTTTCCCCCTCTGGCACTGGAAAGCGTGGCAGGAGATCCTGTTTTTCAAAATCAATTTGGCAGCGTTCAGCGATTAGCAGAGTGTTGTCGCAAGCCTGGTCCAGCTCAGAAAATATCCTGCGCATTTCTTGGGCTGACTTCAGGTAGTACTCCTGTGATTCAAAGCGGAAGCGCCTAGGGTCCGTGAGATTTGTTCCGGTTTGAATGCAGAGCAGCGCTTCATGAGCTTCATGGTCTGCTTTTTCAACGTAGTGAAGATCGTTGGTGGCAACCAGCGGGAGGGACAGGTCCTTGCTCAGCCTTAGAAGGTCGTCTCTCACTCTCTTTTCTATATCAAGAGAGTGATCCATAACTTCAACAAAAAAGTTGCCATCGCCAAAAATGTCTCTCAGCTGCGCTGCGGCTTTCAAGGCTTCGTCATACTGGCCTAGGCGAAGTCTTGTTTGGACTTCCCCGCCGGGACATCCGGTGGTGGCAATCAAGTCTTTGGCATACTTCGCCATCAGTTCTTTATCGATGCGGGGCTTTACATAAAAGCCACTCAGGTATCCCTCACTGCTGAGTCTGAATAAGTTATTCATCCCGAGATTGGAGGTTGCCCAGATCGTCAGGTGTGTGTAAGCACCACCACCAGAGACATCGTCCTCACCGCCATCGGCCCAGCGAACTTTTGTTTTCTCGAGTCTGGAGCCAGGCGCAACATACGCCTCAATACCGATGATTGGCTTAATTCCAGCAGCCTTTGATTGTTTCCAAAACTCATATGCCCCGTGGGTATTGCCGTGATCGGTCATTGCAATCGCAGGCATCTGCAGTTCGGCTGCTTTGGTTACCAGGGGTTTGATGCGGGCGGCACCATCCAGCATTGAATATTCGGTGTGGTTGTGCAGATGAACAAACGACTTATCTGACACTTACAACCCCTTGGCTAGGCAACAATGCTAAAGCCGGAAATGGGGATCGCGGAGCGTTGCGAGCGATGTCTGCAAATCCTCTGGGTAATCGCTTGTGAATTCAAGCTGTTTGCCAGTAGTTGGGTGCTCAAAGGCCAGTTTTACTGCATGCAGCCACTGCCTGCTCAGGCCAAGCTTCTGGGCCAGTTTGGGGTCCGCGCCATACAGGTCATCCCCCACCAGCGGGTGGTGGAAATGGGAGAAGTGAACTCGAATTTGGTGAGTTCTTCCGGTTTCCAGACCTACTTCCATAAGCGTTGCCGTTGGCAGCACCTCTAAGGTCTGAAAGTGAGTGACCGAAGGCTTCCCCTCCTTCGAGATTGTGAACTTGTAGTCATGTCGCTGACTTCTCGCAATTGGGGTATCAATGGTCCCCGCCGGTGGCTCTGGGTGACCTTGGACCAATGCGTGATAGGTCTTCTTTACCACCCGATCCCTGAAGGCCTGCTTAAGTACTGAATAGGCTCGCTCACTCTTAGCAAGCACCATCAAACCCGAAGTTCCAACATCCAATCGCTGAACAATCCCCTGCCGCTCCTGCGCACCTGAGGTTGCTAGGTGAATTCCTCGACTGAGTAGAACCCCACCCACAGAAGGTCCTGAGAAGCCCTGAGATGGGTGTGATACAACCCCAGCAGGTTTGTCCACCACCACAATGTCTTTATCTTGGTAAACCACCTGCAGCTCAGGTACGTCTTCCGCAATTAAAGAAACCTGTTCGCCGCGTTCTTCAAGATCAACTTCAATTAGCTGATTAGCTTGAAGCTTCAATGACTTATCTGCCTTGAGATTGTCAACCGAAACTTTGCCCTGCTCGATCAGGGTCATTACTTGCGAGCGGCTAAGTCCAAGCATTTTTGCAAGGGCTGCGTCCAATCTTTCACCAACCCTAGCTTCGGGAACCGGCAGCAACTTACTTGGCACTACCGCCACCTATTTCATCACCGCGAAGAGTTCGATAAATCGCAAGTGCGACAGCCATCACCAAGAAACTGTCCGCCAGATTGAAGATTGGAAAATTGAAAGGTATTTGCAGAAAATCAACCACGTGACCGTTCAGAAAAGCTGGTGGCTTTAGTGCCCTATCAATTAGATTGCCGAATGCTCCACCCAGTCCGAAACCAGCGATGATCGCCCAGCCCAGGGTTTTCACTCTGGGTCCGAAAATAATCATCAGGGTGCTGGCGGTAAGGGAGATTAAAGTCAGAATCCAGGTTGCGCCTACCCCGAGTGAAAATGCTGCCGCATCGTTATAGGCAAGGCGAAAAGTTAGAAGCTCTGGGATTATGACCATCGGAGAACCAGCTAAGTTGGCTTCCGCCCAAAATTTGGTTAGCTGATCAATAGCAACAATTGCGACAGCCAATCCGAAGAAGAGGCTAACTCGTTGTCGCTTAGTACCGCTTGTCTTCACTCTCGGTTGGTTTCTCGTCCTGCGGCTCTTCGTAGGCCGAGTAGCTGTATGAGGTGACCTGAGTCTCTTGGTACTGACCAAGTGGCATGGGGTCTCTGCTGTAGTAATCCATCTCGACGTTAGCTTCGGAAACCGGCGAAACTTCCTCGTCTATCTTTAGGTAGGCCTCTTCACTAAGAATTGATTCCAGCTGTCCCTGAATGTAATCACGCAGCTTGGCTCTGTACTCGGCTTCAAAACGCTTCAAGTCTTCAATGGATTCTTCAACCGTGCGGCGATCAAGCTCAAGTTGGTTCAGAGTCTCTCTAGCCTGGGCCTCGGCATCTCTGAGGATTCGAGCTGCCTGCTTTTGAGCCTCGCGAATAATCTGTTCGCGCTTTACTCGTCCCTCTTGGACGTGATCTGCATGGAGCTTCTGAGCCAATTCAATGATGCTGCGGGAGGCATCAGCTCCCTCGCCAGTTGGCTGAGGATCGACTGCAGTTGGGAATGGCTCCACTGCGATACCAGCTTCCTGGGGCAGTGCTGAGCGGGTCTTGAGTTCTTCGTTTTCGGCAAGGATCTTGCGTAGCTCGACCACGACCTCATCCAGGTAATCGTCTACCTCGTCCTGGTCGTAACCCTCACGGAATTTAGTTACCTGAAACCGCTTGGCCAGAATGTCCTCTGGGGATAACGCCATTTCTCACCTTCCCTTGGCCTAGAAAGCCAAAGCCTATGCTATTCCCCTCTAGAGGGACCTAGCAAAGCCCTGCAGGATAATTACCGCAAAAAACACCACTGTCCAAGCCAAATCTAGGGCTATGCCACCAAGTCGCAGTGGCGGGACAAATCTTCGAACAAACTTCAGAGGCGGATCGGTCAAGGTGTAGGCAAAGTCCAAAATTGGAAGAAGCAGACCCCTTGGTTTCCAGCTGGGATTGAAGCTCATGACAAGATCAGAGATAAAACGCGCCAGCATGGCAAATACAAAAATCTGCAAAGCCCAATAAAGGACAAAACCAATCAGGCTCATCAGCTACTGCATTAGGTCTTCGGGTTCGCCCTCATCTGATTCGGCGTCAGTAACCGCAACATTGTGTGGGCTTAGCAAGAATACTTTTGAGGTAACGCGGCGCAGGTGACCCTCTAGTCCCTCTTTGAGACCAATCATGAAGTCCAGCATGCGCTTGGCATCTGCTTCGCTCATGGCGCCGATGTTAATGATCACGGGCACACCGGTTCGGTAATGAGCAGCGACTTCCTTAGCATCCGCATAGGTCTGAGGGTCAAGGGTGACAATCTCAGACATGTCAGACGATCGACGAGGTCTGGGTGCAGCTTTGGTCTTTACTGCTCCCTCGGTTTTTGGACTCTCCGATGTGCCGAATCCAAAAAAGCCAAGAACCTGATTGACAATACCCATCTAAAACTCCTCAGTTCTCCATCAAGACTAAGCCGAATATTCCCTGGGGCCAGTAATGGCACTCCCAACTCGAATATGTGTCGCCCCCATGGCAATTGCCACCTCAAAGTCCTCACTCATCCCCATTGATAGCGCAGTGGCCGAAGGGGCTAGCTGCCTAACCACCTCAGAGAGCTGACGAGCCTTTTCGAACTCAGATTCAGGATCTTCGCCCAATCCAGCAACTGCCATCACCCCAAGCAGAGTGATCCGTGGGACTGAAAGAACCTCTTCCGTAAGTGCTTTGAGATTTGCTTCACTCACTCCCCCGCGATTTTCATCAGAGGTCAGGTTCAGTTCAATAAATCCATCAACCTGAGCATCCTGATTTTCTAACTGCTTAGCAAGTTCTCGAACCAGCGATGGTCTGTCAATCGAGTGAATCGTGCTGGCATAGCGAAGAACGCTCTTAACCTTGTTGGTTTGTAACTGACCCACGAAATGCCAGTGGGCACTGGGAAAAACCTTTGCAACTTCAGCAGCTTTTTGCGAGGCTTCCTGATCTCGGTTTTCACCAAATTCAAGTTGCCCAAGAGCAGCAAGGTCAATCACCATCTGCGCTGGGTGGTTTTTAGTCACGACAATCAGGTTGATTGAGTCTGTAGTTCGCCCTGAATTTGTTGCAGCTTTACTGATTCGCTCCTGCACTGAGCGATAGCGCTCAGCTAAATCCATTAGCGGAAGAATTCAGGAAGATCTAAATCGTCACCAAATGCGCCACGTTGTGATGTAGCAGTTGGTTGTGACTGAACATATTCAGGCTCAGCAGCAATCTCTTCCATTGGAGGTAGCTCCACCTCTGCCTCAGGTTCGCTGACCAAAGCATCTTCTAGTGCACTGGATCCAATGCTCGCTGATTCAAACTTTCTGTGCTTGGGCTCTCCACCGTCAAAGCCGGCAGCTATCACGGTTATGCGAACCTCATCACCAAGAGTGTCCTCAATGGTTGCTCCAAAAATAATGTTTGCTTCTGGGCTAACAGCTTCTTGGACCAGTCTGGCAGCGTCGTCGATTTCGTGAAGTCCCAGATCAGAGGCACCTTGGACCAAAAGAAGAACTCCGTGAGCTCCTTCAATGGTCGCCTCCAGTAGCGGCGAGGAAATCGCAATCTCCGCAGCCCGCACCGCGCGGTCTTCGCCCTTAGCGCTACCAATACCCATTAGAGCAGAACCTGCACCTTGCATTACCGACTTGACGTCATTGAAGTCGAGGTTGATTAGGCCAGGAATAACAATCAGATCGCTGATTCCCTGAACACCTGCGCGAAGCACATCGTCGGCTGTCATAAAGGCCTCGAGGGCGGAAACCTTCTTGTTTGACATTTCTAGCAGTCGCTGGTTTGGCACAACAATCAGAGTGTCAACTTCAGAGCGAAGAGCTCTAATACCTTCGTCCGCTTGAATAGCACGTCTTTTACCTTCAAAGTTAAAGGGCCTGGTGACAACACCTACGGTCAAAGCCCCCAGACGCTTGGCAATCTTCGCCACGATTGGTGCTCCACCGGTTCCAGTTCCACCACCCTCGCCAGCGGTCACAAACACCATGTCTGCACCCTTAAGTGCTGCCTCGATTTCGGCTTCGTGCTCCTCGGCTGCCCGACGACCAATTTCAGGATCGGCGCCCGCTCCAAGGCCGCGAGTGACATCCCTGCCGATACTCAGCTTGATATCGGCATCGCTCATAAGAAGTGCCTGGGCGTCTGTATTGATAGCTACGAATTCAACACCGCGCAATCCCGCTGAAATCATTCGGTTGAGCGCATTGACACCACCGCCTCCAACGCCAACGACCTTGATGACTGCTTGATAGTTGGGTGACTGGGTCACGGTATGCCTCCTGCTAGAAAACTCTCAAGTTAAGGCTGAGGCTTAACTTTCCAGAAAGTTTTCAATTAGCGGCAAGAAGTTAGGCCCAAAAACCTTGTAATTACGCGAGATTGTCGGGCGTGTCGCAAACAATAGGTAAACACCTAGTCGTGGCTGACGACCGGCGCATTGGGAGATGAAACATCGATTTTCACTCCAGGTTTTTGACCCGTTGCCAGCAGTGAGTCAAGCACCTCCGCCTTCAGTAGCGGCTGTGAGTTATCTCCCCAAATCACGCCTATGCCGCCCTGGCGCAAAGTGAAGTTACTGGTGAGCTGCTCAGAAACCCTGACAGAGGCAATCTTGAGATAAAGCTCGACCGGAAGCGAAAGCATGAGTTCGACCGCGTGAGCAAACCTAGGATCAGTTTCAGGATTGCCCTCAAAATCAAACAGCGGATAAACGCTTAAGTCCTGAGCTGATCCAATCCTCACGCCAGCTGCATCAAACAAAAATGACTGGCCGGATCTTTGCAAGATCAAAAGCGGTTGGCGCTCTCGGACCTTAACCCTGAGGGTGCTGGGAGGATCGGCTTGAAACGTGAAGGTCTCAATCAGTTCATATCCAGCAAGTAGACCAGCTACTTCGGCATCACTAATCATGGTGAGCGATTTGCCTTTGAGAGGCTCTAAGGATGCAACCAATCTCTTTTCGTCCAGTCTCTCCGTGCCAGCCACAACTATCTTCTCGATTGCGAAAAGTGGGGTTAGAAAACTTGCAATCAATAGCCCCACTACCACCATAGGCGTCAACACAATCATTACTCGGCCAAGAATTGTGAAAGGACCAAGCGAAGATTGAGATTTTCTTGCTCGTGCTGGCTTGCGGCGTTCCCGGCGAATTAATTCGCGATCAGTTTTCTTCAACTACTTCTCCAGCGCAGCCAATAGATCGGGAACCATTCGATAAATATCTCCGCAACCCATGGTGATAATGAAATCACCTTCTTTTGCCAGATTTGCCGCAGCGGAGGGAACATCATCCCAGTTCGGCACATAGTGCATGTTCTTTGGTCTTTGACTTCGAACAGCAATCATCTCCCCCGTCACGCCAGGTTCGGGGTCTTCCCTGGCTGGGTAAATGTCTGTCACTACTGCCTCATCACTTAGCAGTAGGGCATCGGCAAACTCCTGGGCAAAGAGTCTGGTTCGGCTAAACAGGTGAGGCTGAAAAACAGTTATCAATCGACCATGTCCAACAACTGCTCGAGCTGCTTTCAGAGCCGCGACAACCTCTGTTGGGTGGTGAGCAAAGTCGTCATAAACCCTCACCCCGCGCCTTTCACCATGCAGCTCAAATCTGCGCTCGGTGCCACCAAAGCTGGCAATCGCCTGGACGGTCTCGGTGAGGGCGTATCCAAGACCAACGACAGCAGCGGCCGCAGCGGCTGCATTCAGAGCATTGTGATGGCCCGGAATCTTGAGCGTGGCACTGGCAGATTGACCCTCGTGCGAAAGGGTGAAGCTTACATTGGGACCAGTTGCGTCCACTTCGGTGAGTCTAAAGTCAGCACCAGCTGCCTCACCAAAGGTGATTACCTTTTTATGGTTCAGCAACCTGCCAACTGCCACCGCTCCCGCATCATCTGCTGAAATCACAACTGCAGATTTGGCTGAGTTAGCAAACTTTGCAAACTCGGCCTGAAATGCCTCCAGTGATCCATAGTGATCTAGGTGGTCGGGATCAACATTTGTGATAACCGCAACGGAAGTGTCGTAGTGGAGAAAGCTACTGTCAGACTCATCAGCCTCAATGACAAAATGCTCCCCGTTACCAAATGCACTTGATGCTCCGTACTCAGCAATCACACCACCATTGACAAAACTTGGACTTGCGCCAAGACGATTGAGGGCAGTGATAATCATTCCGGTGGTGGTGGTCTTGCCGTGCGCACCAGCAACTGCAATTAGGTTTCCCCGTGAAGCAAGGTGAGCCAAAAGTGCTGATCGGTGCAGGGTTGGAATACCAAGCTCTTTTGCCTTTAGGTATTCGGGATTATTTGGCCATAGCGCGCTGGTAAAAACCACTGTGTTTGGACTTTTCAGATTTTCAGCGTCGTGACCGATGGTAATTTCGGCTCCAAGTGCTCTGAGTGCCTTGGTGTTGGGACTCTCTCTTACATCACTACCGCTAACCCTGTTACCCATTCCCAAAACCAGACGAGCGATTCCAGACATTCCAGATCCGCCGATGCCGATGAAATGGACATGACCTAACTCATTTGGAATCGCTACGGAGTAATCAGGCTTTATCACCGTCTAAGTATTCACCGCCTGCAGAACAAGATCCCTAAGCTGCTCGGCCGAGTCGATTACTGCAACACTCTTGGCAGCCTTTGACATCTCGGTGAGTGTTGGCTGATGGCTGATGATTGGGATTACCTGTTCAGTTATGTAGGAAGGTGAAAAGTCTTTATCGTCAACCAATACCCCACCACCTGCTTCAACCACCGTCTGTGCGTTGTGTCTTTGCTCACCATTACCAACCGGATATGGAACGTAGACCGCAGGCAATCCGCAGGCCGTGAATTCTCCAATGGTTGAGGACCCAGCTCTCGAAACTGCCAGGTCGCTGGCTGCGATAGCTGCTTCCATAGAGCTGCAGTAACGCATGCGAATAAATCCAGAGGAGACTTCCTCGGCAAATTCAGAGTTTGGACCAACAATGTGAAGAACCTGAATCCCAGCTTGACTGAGTTGCTTCCTACTTTGTTCAACGGCTTGGTTGATGCTTTTGGCACCTTGCGATCCACCCGTCACCAACAGAGTCGGCGAAGAGGGATCAAGGCCAAGCTCTACTCTTGCCTGACCCTTGTCATAACCTGCAACAATCTTCGCGAACTCCTTGCGCAGCGGCATACCAACAATTGCCGCACCGCCTAGGTTCGTATTTGGAAAACAAACTGCAACGTATTTAGTCAGTTTTGAACCCAGGCGGTTAGCAAATCCAGCAATGGCATTAGCCTCGTGAATGACAAGTGGGGTGCCAGTGAAAAAAGCTCCCAGGTATGCCGGAGCTGATGCGTATCCCCCGAATCCGACAACAGCCGAAATCTTTTCTTTACGAATTAGCAAGGCGACCTTGATGCTCGATAGCAAAAGTTGAAATGGAAATAAGAGCGCCATCGGAGATAGTTTTCTCGGTAGCGGAAGTTTCGCGATTGTGACCAAAGTAAAGCCGCGCTCTGGGACGAGCCTCTGCTCAAGACCCTCCCTCGTGCCAAGAGCAATGACATCGTGACCATCGGATCTGAGAAGTTCAGCGAGTGCAAGTAGCGGATTGACATGGCCACCGGTTCCACCGCCAGCCAGCAGGAACCTCATCTAAGACTTCCTTCGTCCCTGTTGATTAATTCGATCTCGCTCCACAGCTAGTACCACGCCAATAGCTCCCATTGTTGAGATTAGGGAAGACCCGCCCGCGGAGATCATCGGGAGCGGCACACCTAAGACCGGAAACAGACCGAGCACAACACCAATGTTGATAAAAGACTGCATCGAAATCCAGACCATAACACCGGCCACAATGTTGCGCGAAAAAGGGTTGGTTTGCAGTCGAGCGATGTGAAACAGAGTCATAGCTAAAAACAGAAAGAGAAGGATTACCGCTCCAGCACCTAGGGTGCCCAACTCCTCGCCGATAACAGCAAAGATAAAGTCGTTCTCCACCTCGGGAATCCAGCTCCACTTGAGCTTCGACCTACCCAAGCCAGTGCCCCAGAAACCTCCTGATGCAAGCGCCCAAGTGCCCTTCTCAAACTGCCACATCACGCCCGCGGGATCTGCGGCATCAGGATTTAACCAAGCTTCAAAGCGAATCCTTCTCGAGGGAGAAGTGTAAATAGCAGCAGCGGCAACAGCGGCAACAGCAGCGCCTAGCCCCAGCCAATTAGAAAGCTTCATTCCGGCAAACAAAAACATACCCATCAGAGTGAAACCCATCACCACTCCGGTGCCAAGGTCTCTTCCAACTAACACAACCAGCGCTAGGGCAACACCGGAGACCGCAAGAACCATTAGCCATATCTGCTTGTCCGTTTCCGGATCTTGATGGAGCTGGGCCAGTTGCAGCCCCAGGCCAACAATCAGCCCTATCTTGAGAAACTCAGCAGGCTGAATGGTTGTAATCCCAAGATCCAGCCAGTTTCTATTTCCATTTCTCTCCTCACCAAAAAACACTGTCACTAGCTGAATCACTAAAAGCGCCAGCAAAGCAGGAGGGGCAAACCTGCGGAAGGTGCTCATCTTTAGGTTCGATAACACAACCAGAAAAATCAATCCCGAAAAGGCGTAGAGCGCTTGACGCATGAACACATCCGCCGCATTTTCGGTTTCCTTGTAGCTATCAACAACCGAAGCACTTGCCACCATGATTAGCCCAAAAGCAACTAGCAGAAGTGTGAGACCCAGTAGTAAAACCGCCGGGCGCGACTGCGCCTTGAAACTTGGTTTGACTGCATCGCGAATGGTCACTTCAAGTCCTCCACCGCTGCAATGAACTGGTTTCCGCGATCGGCATAATCCTGGAACTGATCCATGGACGCTGCTGCCGGCGCCAGCAGCACCACATCCCCTGGTTTAGCAAGCTCCTTGGCTGCCCTGACCGCCTGTTGCATAACCCGTTCTCCTGAAATGACCCTAACTGGAAGGCCAGGTAAAACCTCGGAGAAAAGCCGCTCAAGCTCCTGGGTGTCACTGCCGATGATGATGGCTCCGCGAAGTCTTGAGCCATGACTTTCGATCAGCTCTCTTGGCGAGGTGCCCTTCAGTAGTCCCCCGACTATCCAAACCAGAGAGTCGTAGCTTCGCAGGGAGCCATCGGCAGCATGAGGATTGGTGGCCTTGGAGTCGTTGACATACCTAACACCAGCAATCTCTGCGACTAATTGATTGCGGTGTGGAGAAAGTTTGAATGTGCTAATTGCCTTGCGGATCGCGCCAGGGGAAACTCCAGCGGCTCTTGCCAGAGCAGTTGCAGCCGCAATATTTGCTAACAGCTGCGGTGAAGGGTCCGCGATGTTCTTTATCTCATCTAGGGTTGCAATCTCGAGCGCTTCAGTTGCGCGATTTTCCAAGAATGCTCGATCGACTAAAACATCTTCTACATAACCAACCGAAGATTTCTGCGGGCTAAATAGAGAAAAGGAAATACCCCTGCAACCATCCTGGACGTCGGCTCCCTGGGCAGCCTCAAATGTTTTCTTGTCCTGCTCGTTGAAAACTATGGCCGATTGCGTGCCAGTGTAAATCTTTGACTTTGCAGCAAAGTAATTTGCCTGCCCATCGTGCCAGTCGTAGTGATCCTCAGCAAAGTTTAGAAATCCACTCGCTAATGGTTCTATAGTGCCCAGATAGTGAAGTTGGAAACTAGAGAGCTCGACTACTAAATAATCAAAACCCTCGGGTTCTCGAATGGCGTCCAAAATTGGAAAGCCAATATTGCCGCAGGCTACCGACCGAAAACCCTCACTGCTGAGCATGGCTGAGGTCAACTCACACGTGGTTGTCTTGCCATTGGTTCCGGTTACAACAATCCACTTTGCAATCCTCTGAGTTTTATCTCTCAGTCGCCAAGCTAAATCAATATCTGTCATTAGAGGCACAGATTTTTCTCTAAGCGCTACCACCAGCGGATGGCGAGGATTGAAACCGGGCGAAACAACTGCGAAATCAATCTTTCCCAACTGATCAATTGCGGCTGGTTCTTCTGTCTGCAAAAACCTAGAACCAATAACCTCGGTTAGCTCGATTAGCTTTGGGTCCGCCTCTTTGCCAAGTGCCACGGTCTTGACCCCGAGTTCGACCAGGGTATCGACAACGCTAAAGCCGCTCTTTCCTAGACCCAGCACAACGGCTGAGAGATTTGACCAGTCAGCATGCCAGGACGATGGCAAAGTCATAGCCCGTAGACCCACTCCACGTAGAACAGTCCGACACCGGCGGCCACACACAGTGCGGAGATGATCCAGAACCTAACAACAATTGTGATCTCGGCCCAACCCTTTAGTTCGAAGTGGTGATGAAGTGGAGACATCCGGAAAATCCGTTTACCAACACCGGTTCGCCACTTGGTGTATTTGAAGTACCCCCGCTGCAGTACCACCGAGCCTGTGACGATAACAAACAGACCACCGATCAGAATCAATAGCAGCTCAGTGCGAGAGAGAATCGCCAAGGCGGCCAGTGCACCTCCGAGGCCCTGAGAGCCAGTGTCTCCCATGATTAGCTGCGCAGGAGAAGTGTTCCACCACAAAAAGCCGAGGCAAGCTCCGACAATTGCAGCAGATACAACCGCTAAATCAAGTGGATCCCTAACCTCGTAGCAGGCAGAGAGATTTTCAACGGCAGTTCGACAAGACTGATTGAACTGCCAGAAGCCAATGACGACATAGGCGCCAATTGCAATGACCGCGGAACCGCTGGCAAGACCGTCTAAACCATCGGCAATGTTGACTCCGTTTGAAGAGCTGGCCACCAGTAAAAAGATCCAGGCAACAAAGAGGATCATGCCGATTGTGCTTCCCCAGAAGAAAAGGTCAATTGGCAGATCTCGAAACAGAGAAATGTGTGTGGAAGCTGGAGTCAATCCCTGGGCATCTGGAAACTGAAGGGCCAGAATTGCGAAGGTTATGGCAACAGCGGCCTGTCCGGCTATCTTTGCCCAACCGCCAAGGCCAAGGCTGCGCTGATTTCTAACCTTTAGGAAATCATCGATGAACCCAACCGCACCTAGGCCAAGCATCATGAATAGCACAAGCAGAGCTGATGGGCTGGGCATTTCTTCATTAGCCAGCTTGGCGATGAAATAGGCAAGGGTTGCGGAGCCGAGGATAACCACGCCACCCATAGTTGGCGTGCCGCGCTTAGTCTGATGAGTCTGTGGTCCATCGTCGCGAATAAATTGACCCCACTGCAATTTCTTGGCAATGCGAATAAAGACCGGGGTTGCAAACAGAGCTAGAAACAAGGAAATGCCACCTGCGGCTAATAAAGCTCTCACTTCACACCCGCCAAGTCATCTCCAAGGAACCTCAACCCCGCGATATTACTTGCCTTTACAAGCACCACATCGCCAGGCGCAAGCCTTTCGTGGATTATCTCGAAGGCATTGGCAAGAGAATCAATGAATTCGCTCTCCCCACTCCAGCTACCCTCCTGCGAGGCAGCCATGTGAATTAGCTTGGCGGAATCGCCAACCACAAAGAGTTTGTCGATGTTCAATCGCACCACCAGGCGACCGATTGCATCATGCTCCTCAGCTGAGTACTCACCAAGCTCAGCCATGTGACCAAGAACCGCAACGGTTCTGTGTCCCTGACGACCAATGACGGCGAGTGTTTGCAGAGCTGCCTTCATTGAATCTGGAGAAGCGTTGTAGGCATCATTAATCACCCAGTAGCCACCGGGAGCTTCTATGAGCTGCATACGCCATCGCTCCACCATGGATATTTTTTGGGCTATCGCAAGACAGCCATCAATCGATGCCCCAAGTGTGTGAGCTGCTGCCAGAGCCGCCATCAGGTTCATAGCCTGATGCTCACCGAGAATTCTTAGAGTTACGGAATACTCTCTTTGATCAATCGAGAGTTTTATTGCTGTGCCATTTAGAGTCAGCTCTGTACTTAGTAGTCGATAGTCGGCGTCACTAGCGAAACCAAATCCAAGGGTTTTTCCAGAGAAAGAAAATCTCCTAACTCTCGGATCGTCATAGTTCAAGATTGCAGTCTGCTTGATGTATGGCATCATCTCGGCTTTGATTTTCTCTGTTATCTCGATGCCGCCAAACTCCCCGGCATGAGCCATACCGACTTTGAGCTGGATTCCGATATCAGGTTTGGTCCACCGCGCAAGTCGGTCAATACTTCCAATCCCTGCTGCGCCAAGCTCTAGGACTAAATACTTCGTCTGCCGAGTGATTCTGAGAACGGTTATCGGTAATCCCACTTCGTTATTGAACGAAGCTATCGGTGCAACTGTCTCACCCAGTGGCTCCAGCATCTTTGCCAACAGATTCTTGGTGGAGGTTTTTCCATTGGAACCAGTAATTCCGATAACCCTTAGTTGCCCAGCTGAGCGAACTTCATTCAAAACATACTCAGCTAAAGAGTTCAGTGCCTCAATGGTGTCTTGGACAACAATCTGATCAATCTCCACTTCTGCTAGCGGAGCAGAGACAATCGCTAAAGATGCTCCAGAGAGCAGCGCGTCCACAACATACTTGTGGCCATCTTCTTTCTCACCAAGTTTTGCTACAAATACTCCTCCCTTGGTGATTTCCCTGCTGTCAGTCTGAACACTTCCAGACACTTTGGCTCCAGGATCTCCGCGAAAGATAGTTCCAGAAACTGCTTTAGCAATCTGCTCAAGAGTTAGTTCAATCACCCTGCACCGCCAATCGAGCCTGCTCTATGGCATTGAAAGGAACCTTTACTCCAGAAATCTCTCTGTATCGAAGTTGGCCTGGCCCGCACCAAAGCACAGCTCCGGTCTTTTCGGTTGCAGCAACTGCCTTCCTGATGGCAAGAGAAGGATCGGGTTCTTCGAAAACTTTTGCGGAGAGTGTCTTTGCTGCGAGAAGTAGCTGCGCTCTTATTTGTGCAGGATCCTCATCCCGCGGGTGCTGATCTGTAATAAAGACCCTCTTTGCACCATCCAGGGCAAGTCCCATTTCCTCGCGCTTGCCCTTATCCCGATTACCCGACGCTCCCAGTACTACCGTCAGCTCTGGATAGCGAGTGCTCAGTTCTGAAACTGCAGCAGCAACTCCTGCGGGAGTGTGGGCATAGTCAACATAAACATGAGGCTGCAGAGGGCTAACTAGTTCCAGTCTTCCTGGAATTTGCGGATTAATTTTTTCGATAGCTGGCATTAGCTCATCTGCGAAGAAGCCGTATTCCATCAACATCACAACTGCCAGTCCAAGGTTTTTGGCCATTAGCTCGCCATGGCCAAAACTTGCGGTTAACTTTTGCTTTCCGGAAACAACTATTTGCCCATCCGAGTAGGAAATTTGGTAGTCGAGGTCTTTTCCAATCCCGACTTTAGGAATTGCAATCTCCTTGAAAAGTTTTTCGCCCCACTGATCTTCGACGTTGATTACTGCCTTATCCGAGAATTCGTCAGAGAAGAGCTTGGCTTTTGCGCTCAGGTAGTTCTCCATGGTTGCAAAGTCATCCAGATGATCACGCGAAAGATTGGTAAATCCTGAGACCTGAAAGTGCAGGCCATCGACTCGGTTACGAACTAGCGCCTGGGCTGATACCTCCAGCGCTGCTTTACTCTGACCTGAACTTCGCATCTGCGATAAAAGCTGGTGGATGCGCGGTGCCTCGGGGGTTGTTAGTTCGCTAATTAGCTCACTGTCACCGACAATTTGGCCAGCCGAGCTAATCAACCCAGCTGGCTCGCCTAACGCGACCAGCAGTCTTTGCAAATAGTGCGAAACAGATGTCTTACCGTTCGTTCCAGTTACTGCGAAAAGTCCAGTTGCTGGGGTTTGAAAAACTCTTGCCGCCAATTCACCAGCAATTTCTCTTGGCTGCTTATGGAGCATTAGCGGTATGGGATAGCTCCCGGGCCTGTCGGTTAAAACTGCCACTGCTCCTGCAGCAATTGCCTGATCAAGAAAATCGAGACCGTGATGCTTTTTTCCTGGGCAGGCAACAAAGATGAATCCGTTTTCAACGTAAGAGGAACTAAGCGCCACACCTGTTGGCTGAATAACCGAAGAGCCAACCAGCGAGCAATTCAGGGCAGTGGCAAGCTCGCCGAGATTACTCACCGGGTAGTCCGAATCTGTTCGATGGAATATCTGGATTTGGTTTGGTGGTTGATGGCGGAATTCGATAAGTCTTCAAGGCTTGCTGCATGATGGCCTTAAACGGACCAGTCGCTTTGGCCGAGTTTGTCTCGCCAACTGGCTTATAGATTGTTACACCGACCACAAACTTTGGATTCTCTGCGGGGGCAAGGCCGTAGAAAGATATGGCAAAGCGCTCGCCATAACCGGCACCCTCGCGTATTTCAGCTGTTCCAGTCTTGCCCGCAACGCGATAGCCGGGGATGGCAGCCATCTTTCCCACACCACCATATTCAACGACTTTTTCCATCAGTTGCACATTCATCTTGGCGGCACTTTCACTAATCACCCTCACGCCAGTTTGCTTCGGCTCATAGAGCACTTCCCCGCTAGGAGATACGCAGCTGTCGACCAAAATTGGGTTCAGCCTGATGCCCTCGTTGGCAAGAGTTTGGTAGGCAAAGGCCATCTGCAAGGAGGTGACTGCGACACCTTGGCCAAAGAGGTGGGTGTAGCGATCGGAATACTGCCATTCCTCGTATGGTCTGAGGATTCCAGAGCTCTCACCTTCAAAATTTAGATTTGTTGTTTTTCCAAATCCGAACTTCTGCAAGTAATTGAAGCGTTTTTCTTCGGGAATCTTCATGCCAAATCCATAGATACCCGTGTTGGAGCTGTAGCGCAGAACACCAGCGAGGGTGAGATAAAAAGTTTCATGACCGAAGCTGTCCTTGATGGATTCCCCATACTCAAGTTTGAGACGATCTGGAGCCTTGACCTTTTCATAAATGTCCGCGGCCTTGCTATCGAGCACCATTGCGGTAGAGATTGCCTTCATAACCGATCCTGGTTCAAAGGCAAATTGCATTATTCGACTTCCGCGATCTTCGGGCTTCGATTGCCCCGGATCATTTGGGTCAACCGTTGGCGCTTCCGCAGCCGCCAGGATTCTTCCTGTCTCAACCTCGACCACTATCGCACTCGCCCACTGCGCATCGAGATCGCTAACTGACTTTGCAAGTACCTGCTGTGCGAAGAATTGAAGGTTGGCATCAATCGTTAGATTCAGCACACCACCGTCTTCGGTTGGCTGGGTTACAACGTTGGAGGTTGGAATTCTTACACCCTCGGCAGATCGCTCATAGGTTTCTTGACCATCGAGGCCAGCAAGGCAGGTGTTGTATTGACGCTCAAGACCCGCCAGGGGTGTGCCATCGGTTCCAACAAACCCGATGATGTTTCCAGCGACCGCACCATTTGGATAAAGGCGATAGGCAAAGCGATCAAAGTAAAGCCAAGGAACATCGAGCTCATACAGTGCGCTGTAAACAGTCGCATCAACCTTTTTTGCCAAATTGGCATAGGCGGACGTGCCAATAAGTTTCGGAGCTACCTCCTGCTCAGAAATCCCCAGAATCCTGGATAGCTCTGCGGTTATGGACTCAACCGATATCTCAGTTCTGACACCATCTACATAGCGAATGACAGGGCCCACATTTTTAGGAGAGACGTTCACGTCATAACGGAATACGGTTCTGGCCAAAACCTCGCCGCTAGAGTCGACGATGTCTCCACGCAGGGCTGAGAGAGTTTGGGTGACGCTTCGGTTCTCAATCGACTCGGCTCTGATTTCCTCCGCTCGGACTATTTGGAAGTCAACGAGCCGAATACCGAGCGCGGCCACTAGCAGGACAAGTGAAAAAGCAAAGAGGGAGAGGCGACGAGTCACGCTTGCGTGATTGCCCATCTTGCCTACCTGGTTGGTGATGCTGGAATTAGACCAGAAACCAAAATTACTTCAGTACTAACCTGTTTTTGATTTGCCACACCATCAGCTAGCTCCGCGGAAGCCACTGAGGTCTGCGCAAACTCAGTGGTGGTAATCATGGCTGCGTTTGCTACCAGGTTGGCGCTGGCGGCTGCCTGGGAACCCTCAGCGGGCTTAGGGGCGCCGTAAATCTTGTCGTTGGTGATGTCAAGAAGTACTGATGAAGGATTAGCCACCATGCCCAGACGATTGGCCGCATCGGCGAGGTTCTGCGGAGAAGCAAGTGAGTCGACCTGCTCCTGAATGATCTGAACCTCGGTGCTAAGGGCACGCTTTTCGATCTTTAGCTCTCGAAGGTAGTAGGCATCTTGGGTGAGGATCATGTTTAGAGATAGCTGAATCAGCTGAATGACGACGATTCCCATTACCAGTAGGACACCTGTAAAGAGTCCAGGTCTCATTCGCTTTGCCTCATTGGCGCTAAGCATCATTACTTTCATCAGGCTGCCTCCAGTTTTTCTGCAGCGCGCAGCCGAGCCGAGGCAGCGCGTGGGTTTTGCGTTAGTTCAATCTCTGTTGCTCGCTCCACACCCTTGGTGATTACCCGAATGCGAGGACCCGAGCCAGGGAGTTCGACGGGAAGTTCAATAGGTGTGGAGGAAGTTGCAGCCTTTTGGAATGCGTTTTTGACAATGGCATCTTCCAAAGAGTGATAGCTCATCACGACGATTCGAGCCCCAGTCGCTAGAGCATCAATTGCTTGCGGAATAGCGTCTGTGAGGATTTCAAGCTCACTGTTGACGAAGATTCTCAGGGCTTGATAAACCCGCTTAGCTGGGTGACCGGATTGCTTACCGGGAGCCTTCGGAACGACCTTCTCGACGATTGCATTTAGTTGTGACGAGGTGGTTATTGCCTCAAATGCTCTTTGCTTGACGATGGCTCTGGCAATTGGGCCAGCAAATCTCTCCTCGCCGAGGTCACGAAAGATTGCGATCAGTTCGCTCTCGCTGGCATGAGTTAAGACGTCAGCAGCGCTTTCTCCCCTGCTCTGGTCCATCCGCATATCAAGTGGTGCGTCCTGCGCATACGCAAAGCCACGTTCAGGCTGATCAAGTTGCATTGAAGAAACTCCAAGATCAAATAGAGCTCCCTGAATCTTCTTTACAGAAAGTCCTGCCAGCACCTCAGCGAATTTGTCGTAGGTGGCTAGTGCTCCGTGGAATCTCGATCCAAATCTTGCTAGTCGATCACTTGCCAGCTCTAGAGCAACAGGGTCTCGATCAAGGCCAATCACTGTGAGGTTAGGGTGCTCAATGAGAAGGGCCTCGGTGTGTCCACCGAGACCCAAGGTTGCATCTACTACGACTGGATTGTTGCCAACAATGCCTGGCCTGAGTAGCTCGAGGCATCTGTCTAGCATTACTGGTCGGTGGAGGTTTTGGATTTCCATAATCCTTTGGGTCTTGTCCCTACATCCAGATCCCTGTCCGATCCGTGAGCTTGGTTGTTCACGGTGTCCGACTTAGGGGAAGAAAGCCGGCTCGGCCAAGGACCTGAGTGCAGGGTCAGAACAGACCCGGGATCACCTCCTCAGCCTGAGTTGCGAACTTCTCCTCATTCGAGGACAGATACTTTTGCCAGCTGGTGGCATCCCAAATCTCAGCGCGAGCGCCGACGCCGATGATTGTTAATTCTTTGCTCAGACCTGCGTATTCACGAAGAATCTGAGGAAGTAAAACTCTGCCTTGCTTGTCAGGCTGTTCATCGGTCGCACCTGAGAGGAAGACTCGCAAATACTTGCGAGCCTCCTCTGAGGTGACTGGAGCTTGCCGGATTTTTTCATGGACACTGGCAAATTCACGCTTTGAAAAGACATAGAGGCAACGCTCTTGGCCTCGGGTAATAACTACGCCATCGGCTAGCTCGTCACGGAATTTGGCGGGAAGGATAAGGCGACCCTTGTCGTCCAATTTGGGGGTGTGTGTGCCCAGCAACATTGCTGCTCCCCTTCCCTAATTTTCTCCACTTTACTCCACTTCACCCCACTTAGCCACATTTATTTCCATATTTTGGTCACATTTCCATATACAAAAAACCCCCGATTTCTCGGGGGCTGTTGGCAAAAACTCGCCTAGTCGCGGTTAAATCGCTGATTCCAGCGATCTTCGAAGAAGGTTGGCGGCCGTTGGGTGGCCTTGGGAAGCTCCGGCAGGCGGAAATTGGCGCTTGCCACCACCAGCCCGGCAACCATGACCACAAAAGCCACCACGCCAAATAGGGCAAATTGGATGATTACGGCGAAAATCAGTAGTGCCACGCCAATCAGCATGGTTAGTACCCCTGCGACCAGCTTCCCGGCACTGCGGTTAGTAGAACCGATTTGCCCGACTTTTTGGGCAAGGGAAGCATCCTCCTGGAGCAGATTGCGCTCCATTTCTTCAAGCATTCGCTGCTCGTGCTCTGATAGCGCCATGGACGGCCCTCCCTTCACTGATTGTAAACAAAATACCTTGGCTAAGCTATCCCTCATGCCTCAAGATTTCCTGCTAAAACTTGTGCAGCAGAGGCTGGATGGGTTTTGTGAAGAAAAACGGACCCAGCTGGGGGAAATTTCCCCCGATCTCCTCCCGATAATCGACTACACCCAGGCCATGCTGGCTGGCGGCAAGCGGTTCAGGGCTCTGTTTTGCTTCTGGAGCTGGGCTGGATACAAGGGTTCAGTCTCAGATGAAGATCTGAGTATCGACTCCCCCATAGTTGCAGTGGCGGCAGCCCTGGAGATGTTCCATGCGGCGGCGCTGGTTCACGATGACCTGCTTGACCAATCTGATACTCGCAGGGGTCAGCCTGCTATTCATAAAAGATTTGAGCAGCTTCATAAAGAGCGCTCCTATGCCGGTTCCAGCACTCGCTTTGGGGTCGCAGGTTCGGTCCTAACCGGTGACCTACTACTTGCTTGGAGCTCCGAGCTATTCGGCTCCGCATTCAAAAATGTTGATCCTGAACAAGAGGAGAATTGCCGCAGACAGTTCTCACAAATGCGATTTGAAGTCATGGCTGGGCAGTACCTCGATGTTCTTGAAGAAAACGCAGCTCCAACCAGAGACAAGACCGAAGCGGTCGCTATCGCTAACCGAGTCATGCTCTATAAGACTGCAAAGTATTCGCTAGAGGCTCCACTTCTAATCGGAGCCGCTCTTGCCGGAGCACGCGAGGAAACACTCGCAGGTCTGAGTTCCTTTGGTATCCCCCTGGGTCTTGCGTTTCAACTAAGAGACGATGTGTTGGGTGTGTTTGGCGATCCTGCCATTACCGGAAAGCCAGCTGGAGATGATCTTCGGGAGGGCAAGCGCACCGTTTTAGTTGCTCTGACGATTGAAACTCTGCCAAGTACGGTGGCAAAGATTTTTGACGAGCTTCTTACCTCTGGTGAGATCGATGACGAGCAACTGGAGTTCATGCGAACAACCATCAAAGATTCGGGTGCGCTAGACAAAACTGAGAGACTGATTGATGAGCACTCCCGCAGGGCGATTGAAGCTCTCGCGAGTCTAGAAGTTACCGATCAGGCGAGAAAAATGCTGAGTCACCTAACCGACAAAGTGATTAACCGAGCACACTAGCCCAGAGCTTGGGCGGCTCTTCTGACAGGTGCCTTGTGACCCTTGAGCAAAGCTGACATTGGAGTCTCTCCCAGCTCATCATTTTCCTGATAGAGCCAGTCAATGGCTTCGGCTTCCGTTAGACCAAGATCGAGCAGCTGCAGAAGGCTTCCGCGAATACTGCTCAGCGGCTCACTGCCGACGATAGTCTCCTCAGGAATCATCAACTTGCCATCTACTTTGACGGCAAACAAAATGTGTTCTTCGAGCAAACGCTTTACTTTTGAAGGGCTAACGCCGAGCTTTTCGGCGGCTTGCTCAATGGTGACCCAAGTTTTTACCCGGTCAGTTATCACCTTTTCTCCTGGTTGTTTCTACTAGCTGTTCGGCCACTAAGAATGCTAACTCCAAAGACTGCATGTGGTTAAGTCTTGGGTCGCAGACGGATTCATATCTTTGCTCAAGGGTTGCCTCGTCAATCTGTTCCGAGCCACCAAGACATTCCGCAACATCGTCGCCGGTAAGCTCAACATGCAGACCACCGGGGTGGGTGCCCAGGGCCCTGTGAACTTCAAAGAAGCCTGTTACTTCATTCAGAACATCATCAAAGCGCCTTGATTTGTAGCCATTCTTAGTGGTGATCCCATTGCCATGCATCGGATCGGTAATCCATAGCGGGGTTGCTCCACTGTCCTTGACTGCCTCAACTAAAGGCGGCAAGACATCGCGTATTTTCTCAGCACCCATGCGACTTATCAGCGTCAGGCGCCCCGGCTCACGCTCTGGATCAAGTTTTTCCATTAGCGCCAGCACCTGGTCCTTGGTGGAACCTGGACCGAGCTTTAGGCCAATTGGATTTCTAACCCTCGAGAAGAAGTCAACGTGTGCACCAGTTAGGTCTCTGGTGCGCTCTCCGATCCATATGAAGTGTCCGCTGGTTACATAAGGAGTGCTCGTGCGGGAGTCAATTCTGGTCAATGGTCTTTCGTAGTCAAACAAAAGACCTTCGTGAGAGACAAAGAATTCCGTTGCCCTCAGTTCGGCTGAATCAACACCACAGGCTTCCATGAAGCGCATGGCTCGATCGATATCTCCAGCAATTGATTCGTACTTTTTATTGGCAGGGTTGTCTGTGAAACCTTTGTTCCAGGCGTGCACCTGTCGCAAATCAGCAAAACCTCCAGTGGTGAACGCTCTGATCAAATTCAGTGTGCTGGCCGAGGTGTGGTAAGCACCAAGCAGTCGCTTCGGATCGTGAGCTCTGGCTTCTGGCGTGAATTCGTATCCGTTCACAGCATCGCCACGGTAAGCGGGCAGGGTTACACCCTCTCTGGTTTCAGTGTCACTCGAGCGAGGCTTAGCAAACTGTCCTGCCATTCGGCCCATTTTTATTACTGGAAGAGATGAGCCATACATCAAAACAACTGCCATTTGCAAAACAGTCTTAATTCGATTTCTAATTCGATCCGCCGTGGCATCAACGAAAGTCTCTGCGCAGTCGCCTCCTTGAAGAAGGAAGGCTTTGCCACTGGCAGCTTGAGCTAATCTTTGGCGCAAGGTGTCAACTTCACCAGCAAAAACCAGCGGAGGTAGTTTTGCTAGCTCCTGTGTTACAGACTTGAGCGCGTCAGAATCTTGCCAAGCAGGCTGCTGCTTAGCTTCCAGTCGACGAAACTCGTCTAGTCCAAAATCTTGCAAACTAATCTTTCCTAATCTTCAAGTCTTGCCATGCGATTGCGAATGGTTGAGGCATAGACATCTTCATATCTTTGACCCGATAGTTCCCGAATACGGTAAACAATCTGATCAGTTACGGAGCGCAGCACTACGCGCTCACCTTCCATGCCTGCAAACCTTGAAAAATCTAGTGGCTCTCCAAATTTCACACCAACCCGGTGGATTTTTGGATACTTAGCGCCCAGTGGCTGAACCTTTTCGGTATCAATCATCGCAACCGGCACGACTGGCACCTGGGCCTCCAAAATCATTCTGGCGATTCCGGTTCGTCCCCGATAGAGCTTGCCATCTGGTGAGCGAGTCCCCTCTGGGTAGATTCCGAGAACGAGCTCTCGCTCCAAAACACCAAGACCAGTGTTCAGCGAGTCCTCTGAAGCTTTACCCCCGCTTCTGTCGATAGGCAGCTGGCCGGTTGACTTAAAGAACCAGCGAATAATTGCGCCTTTGAATCCTTTGCCAGTGAAGTAGTCGCTCTTCGCTAAAAAAGTCACCGGTCTTTTGACCTTCAATGGAAGAAAGATTGAATCAACAAAAGATAGGTGATTGGAGGCCAGTACCGCTCCGCCTTTTCGAGGAACGTTCTCTGCACCCCTGACCCATGGTCGAAACAGCAGGTTGAGGATTGGCCCCAGCACAATGTTCTTAAGAATTAGGTAGGTCATAATCTTTCCAATTAGAACCTAAATCCTACCCAAGAGTCTCTCGAGCCAATTGGGCGGCTCCAATCACACCAGCCTGGTTGGAAAAAGTCGCAGGGATGATTTCTGCCACGGGTCTAAATCCGCTGGCTGGGATTTCCAGAGCAAATTTCTGACGCAGTGGCACCAGCAGTTTTTCTCCAAGCTCGCTCAGTCCCCCGCCAATAACAAAAACCTCCGGGTCTAAGACTGCAACCAAGCTAGCCATGGCCTTGGCAAGATAACCTGCCAACTGGTCAATGAGCTCCAGGGTTCCTGGGTCATTTGCTTGCACTGCCTCGAATGCCTCGTGGCCGGTGAGTTGTCCTCTTTCGGCTCTAAGTTTTCTAAGTAGATCACCCTTTGCATCTTTCGAATCTGCCAGAGCGACAATTTCTCGAAGGAGAGCAGTTCCGGAGGCAAACTGCTCAATGCAGCCTTTCCTGCCACAGCCGCAGCGATGTCCTTCGCTGACGACAGTGATGTGACCCAGCTCGCCACCGATGCCAAATCCACCTCGCATCAAATGCCCGCCGTCCACGATGGCTCCGCCAACTCCAGTGCCAAGGGTCAGCATTACCATCGAGTCATATTTTTGAGCCGCACCAAACTTAAACTCTGCCCAACCAGCTGCGTTGGCATCATTTTCAATGATTAGCTGGCGATTGATTTTTCGCTCAATGCGCTCTCGCAAGGGCTCGTTTCGCCAATTTAGATTTGGTGCGTAAAGAACTACAGATTGTGATCGATCAATAAACCCTGCGGCAGCAACACCGATTGCCTCAGGTTCCCCGTTTTCTGCGATCAGATCCAGGATCAACTTAGAGACTGTATCAACCATTTGGTCGGGCTCTTGGGCTGGGGAGGGAACCCTGTGCTCCGAGATCACCTCACCGGCTTGACTAACAGCCGCCCCCAGAATCTTGGTGCCACCGATGTCGATGCCAAGACTGAGCACTTTTCCTCCGAGGATTTGAACAAGAATCATCAAATATTAGGCCCTTTGGGTGCCCACCAGCTAGCCCGAAGGAGAACGGGCAGCCAAATGGAGCAATTTGGCAATAAAGTTTTAGTCACCTCAAAGGGGAGAAAAATGGAATCTTATGATGTGCCACTGCGGGTAGCGACTAAACCCCAGGACAATGCAACCGTGCTACTACTTGAGCGTGTAAA
>VFQS010000680.1_pt1 | contig 35850 bp, 35 predicted proteins | sample 3512361 | NCBI WGS metagenome assembly VFQS01 (sample SAMN10412375, study PRJNA504923) | tailings metagenome | isolation source: Relicate 1 Philex TSF3 active mining | place: Philippines
TGATCGACATCGTCGACGTCTGGCAGAGCGTCGACCGGGCCTCGGTGATCGACGAAATTGCCAAGCGCGCCACGCATTCTGCGCCACGGGTCTTCCTGCAGGTCAACACCTCTGGCGAGGAGTCCAAGTCGGGATGTGCCCCTGGCGAACTCGATGAACTCGTCCTGCGGTGTCGTGACCGCGGTCTCGTCCTTGACGGTTTGATGACAATCGGACCGACGAGCGGGGAAGCGCAGCCGACTCGCGAGGCCTTCAGGATGCTGCGCCGACTCGTCGACGAGCACGGACTCGCGCAGTGTTCGATGGGCATGAGCGGGGACCTGGAGATCGCCGTCGAAGAGGGTTCGACCATGGTGCGCGTCGGGTCGGCACTCTTCGGATCACGCCAACGCCCATAGACGGGTGCCGGCGAGGTCGGTGGACTACTGTTTGAGACGATGTCAATGTTTCGCCGCGCTATGGATTACCTGGGTCTCGGACCCGATGACGCCTATGACGACTACGACGCATCGGTGGCGCGCGAGCGTCCAGTGCGCGCTCGTCAGCCACGACCGGCACCGCGCGCACCGCAGAGACTGGATGACGAATACGAAGACGAGTACTACGACGACGAAGAGGTCGTCGAGGCACGACCACCGATGGTGCGCGACGACTCCGGCGTACACGTGCGTCCGCGAGCAGGCTCGTCATCGAACGTGCGACCGGTCGCAGCGACTCGTCGCGAACCGGTGGCGATCAAGCCGACTCGTTACGACGACGCCAAGGAAATTGCAGATCGCGTGAAGGCCGGTGTTCCGGTGTTGATGAACATCAGTGCGGCCGATGAAATCATCGCGCGCCGATTGATCGACTTCGCGAGCGGTCTCATCTACGGCATCGAAGGCTCGATGGAGAAGGTGTCGCCTGGCGTGTTCCTGATCAAGCCTCCCGGCGTTCGCGTCGCACTCGACTAGGTCGAAAAAGTTCCTCGATGATCGTCGAATTGCTCTGTGGCGTCACGCAGTTGGCGGTCCTCGCGATCATCGCGCGCGTCATCCTCTCGTGGTTTCCCATCGGCCCGACCTCGCCGTTTGCACCGATTGCTCGAGTGATCTTTCAGTTGACCGAGACGATGCTCGGCCCGGTACGCAGGGCATTGCCGCTCGCCGGCCCTCTCGACTTGTCACCGATCGTCGTGATCCTTTTCCTGCAGATCGTGGTGCAGCGTCTCATCCTCGGCTGCTAACCGATTCTGGTTGGCCAATCCCAATACACTGACGCACCGTGACGTATCCACACGTTGACCCCCAGCCGCAGTTTCCGCAGCTGGAAACCGAGGTCCTTGCGTTCTGGGATGCCGACCACACCTTCGAGGCATCCATCGAGCAGCGTGCGCGGGGAACCAACGGAGAAAACGAGTACGTCTTCTACGACGGTCCGCCGTTCGCCAACGGCCTTCCGCACTACGGCCATCTGCTCACCGGATTCGTGAAGGATGCCGTTCCGCGTTATCAGACGATGCGGGGCAAGCGCGTCGAGCGACGCTTCGGATGGGACTGTCACGGTTTGCCCGCCGAGGCCGAGGCCGAACGCCAACTCGGCATCTCGGGTCGTCAAGCGATCACGGACTTCGGGATCGACAAGTTCAACGACTACTGCAAGGTCTCGGTGTTGCAGTACACGAGCGACTGGGAGCGTTACGTCACTCGACAGGCGCGCTGGGTGGACTTCGCCAACGATTACAAGACGCTCGACACCTCCTACATGGAGAGCGTCATGTGGGCGTTCAAGACGCTGTACGACAAGGGGCTCATCTACATGGGCTTTCGAGTGCTCCCGTACTCGTGGGCACTCGAGACACCGTTGTCCAACACCGAGACTCGAATGGACGACGCCTACAAGCAGGTCCAAGACCCTGCACTCACCGTTGCGTTCACGTTGGACGATGGCGAAAAGATCCTTGCCTGGACGACGACGCCGTGGACCCTGCCGAGCAACCTCGCCCTCGCCGTCGCGCCAGACGTCACCTATGTGCGCGTTCGTCACGGGGAGAGCGTGTACGTGCTGGCAAAAGATCGTCTTGCCGCATACGAGCGCGAACTCGATGGCGCCGAAGTGCTTGGCGAGGTGCAGGGAAGCGCGCTCGTCGGTCGCTCGTATCAGCCGCTGTTTAGTTTCTTTGCGGATCAGCCGAATGCCTTCCGCATCCTGTCCGGCGATTTCGTCACGACTTCAGACGGCACCGGCGTCGTGCACATGGCACCCGGATTCGGCGAAGACGACCAGCGCGTCTGTCGCGACAACGGGATCGATCTCGTCGTGCCCGTCGACAGCCGCGGATGTTTCACCTCGGAGGTTCCCGACTACGAGGGCACCCTCGTGTTCGATGCCAATCCACTCGTGATCAAGGCGTTGAAGGAGCGGGGAGTCGTCCTGCGCCACGAGACCTACGACCACGCCTATCCGCACTGTTGGAGGACGGGCAAGCCGCTCATCTACAAGGCGGTGAGTTCGTGGTTCGTCGACGTCACCAAGATCAAGGCGCGAATGGTCGAACTCAACCAGTCGATCACCTGGGTGCCAGAACACCTGCGAGACGGCAGTTTCGGCAAGTGGCTGGAAAATGCCCGCGACTGGACGATCAGCCGCAACCGGTTCTGGGGCTCACCGATACCGGTGTGGATGAGCGATGACCCGAATCATCCGCGCATCGACGTATACGGCAGCGTCGCGGAACTCGAGCGTGACTTCGGCACGACGGTCACCGAACTCCATCGGCCCCACGTGGATGACCTCGTCCGACCGAATCCAGACGACCCGACCGGCAAGTCGATGATGCGCCGAGTGCCCGAAGTGTTGGACTGCTGGTTCGAAAGCGGATCGATGCCGTTTGCCCAGGTGCACTACCCGTTCGAAAACCAGGAGTGGTTCGACCACCACTACCCGGGCGACTTCATCGTCGAATACATCGGTCAGACCCGCGGGTGGTTCTACACGTTGCACGTGCTCGCAACCGCGTTGTTCGACAAGCCGAGCTTTGCCACCTGCGTGAGTCACGGCATCGTGCTCGGCGCCGACGGCCAGAAGATGTCCAAGAGCCTGCGCAACTATCCCGACCCGATGGGCGTGTTCGACACACACGGGGCGGACGCGATGCGCTGGTACTTGTTGTCGTCGTCGATCTTGCGTGGATCAGACTTCGCCGTCACCGAGGAGGGCATTCGCGACACCGTTCGCCAGGTGATGCTCCCGATCTGGAACTCGTGGTACTTCCTCACGTTGTACGCGAACGCGGCTGGCAAGCAAGGTCGCGTGCGCACCGACTCGACGAACGTCGTCGATCGCTACATCTTCGCCAAGCTGAACCGCACGGTGTCGCTCGTGACGAACTCGATGGACACTTACGACCTGTTCGAGGCGTGCCAAGAGATCCGTGAGTTCCTCGATGCGCTGACGAACTGGTACATCCGCAGGAGCCGCGATCGATTCTGGGCTGGTGACGACGACGCGATCGACACCTTGCACACCGTGATGACGGTGTTGTGTCGCCTGTCTGCGCCACTGTTGCCACTCGTCACCGAGCACATCTATCGAGGGTTGACCGGGGAGCGCAGCGTGCACCTGAGTGACTGGCCGCGCGCCGAGGAGATTCCTTCCGACGACGCGCTCGTGACGACGATGGACCGCGTGCGTGACGTGTGTTCGACGACGTTGTCGCTGCGCAAGGCAAAGTCACGCCGAGTGCGTTTGCCGCTCGCCTCGATCACCGTCGCCGCGCCGAATGCGTCAGCGCTCGAAGAGTTCGCTTCGATCATCACCGACGAGGTGAACGCTCGAGCCGTGGCGTTCAGTTCCGACGTTGCGGGTGTGGCGCGCGAGGAACTGCAAGTGATCCCTGCCGCACTTGGTCCGCGGCTCGGTGCAAACACCCAGAAGGTGATCGGTGCGGTCAAGCGTGGGGAGTGGGAAAAGACTGCCGGCGGGGTGCGAGCAGGTGGCGTGGATCTCGAGCCACACGAATACGTCTTGAAGCTCGTTGCCGACACCTCCGGGAACGACGAGGCGGCGTCCGCGGCACTTGGTGACGGAAATGGCGTGGTGATCGTGGACCTCACCTTGACCGAGGATTTGCTCGCCGAGGGAACTGCCCGCGACATCGTGCGTGCCGTCCAACAGGCGCGCAGGGATGCAGGACTCGACGTCTCGGATCGCATCTCGCTCACCTTGGGCCTCGATGAGCCCACCGCCGAGCGGGTTCGTTCATACCTGGAGTACGTTGCGGGGGAGACACTTGCCACGTCTCTCGTCATTGATGGGTCATTGCAGCGCACGATTGAGACCGAAGACGTGACCATTGGGGTGGCGCTCGAGCGACTACCCTGAGTCGCCAACTAAGGAGATCTACCATGCCCACCGCAGCGGCAAAGAAGAAGGCTGAACTCGCCAAGAAGGCGGCAGCCAAAAAGAAGGTCGAGCTGGCGAAGAAGGCTGCCAAGAAGAAGGCTGAGCTCGCAAAGAAGGCTGCGGCGAAGAAGAAGGCCGAGTTGGCGAAGAAGGCTGCGGCGAAGAGGAAGGCTGAGCTCGCCAAGAAGGCTGCGGCGAAGAAGGCTGCGGCGAAGAAGAAGGCTGAGCTCGCCAAGAAGGCTGCGAAGAAGAAGTTGGATGAAAAGCGCGCGATCGAGGCTGCGCGCAAGAAGGCGCAACGCGAAAAGGAAATGGAGCGACGTCGGATCGCTGCCGAGAAGAAGAAGGCTCAACTCGCACGCCAGAAGGAACTCGCCAAGATCGCTGCCGAGAAGGCCAAGGAAAAGGCACGGATCGCAGCCGAGAAGGCGGCAATCCGTGAGGCGAAGGAAAAGGAGCGGATCGCGATTCGCGAGGCCAAGGAAGCGGCGCGACTCGCGGCGATCGAGGCCAAGAAGGCAGAAGAGGCGCGACTCGAGGCCATCCGCAAGAAGAACGAGCCGAAGCCGAAGGCGACACACGAAAAGACTGAGTTCTTGGATGGCATCTACGCGACGAAGGACTTCGACCACAAGTTCCTGGCGGCGCAGCGCGACCGGTTGATCGAGGAGCGGGCGATTCGAGTCGGTCAGGCCGCGCGACTCGAGAACGAGGCGCAGGCACTCATCGAGGACGTCGAGATGGGTGACGTGCAGTTCGACGAAGAGGGTGGCGAGGGCGACACGATGGTCGTCGAACGCGAGCGAGACCTCGTGCTGTCGGCCGAGGTGCGCCACGAGATCGAGCTGATCGATGCGGCGCTCGAGCGAATCAAGGTCGGTGACTACGGGTACTCCGTCGTCAGCGGACTGCCGATCCCGCGACTCCGACTCGATGCGATTCCGTGGACGCAGGAGTTGGTCACGGAATTGGTCAATCCGCTCGCGCGTCGATGACCGTCTCCGACGAAGCAGTCACCAGTCGACCCATCGCCGGTGCAGTCATAGGTGCCACGATCCTCGTGGTGCTCGATCAAGTAACCAAGTGGTGGGCATTGAACGCCCTCGATGATGGTCGCACGATCGATCTCGTGTGGACGCTGCGCTTTGCGCTGGCTTTCAACGAGGGCATGGCCTTTTCTCGCGGAACCGGACTCGGTCGCGTGATCGCACTGGTCGCCCTCGTCGTCGTTGGGGCGCTCATTCGATCGCTGCGAACGGCGACGGACATGCGCGCGAGGGTCGCGACGACGCTGATCATCGGTGGGGCGCTCGGCAACGTGATCGATCGCGTGTTCCGGGGATCGTCCTGGCTCGATGGGGCTGTGGTCGATTTCATCGATCTGCAGTGGTGGCCGGTGTTCAACATCGCCGACATGGGCATCGTCTGTGGCGCGATCTTGCTCGCCCTGAGCGTGATCTCGCCAGCGCGCACGGTGGAGTATCCACGTGCCTGAGGAACTCATTCCCTCCGCGCTTGCCGACCAACGCTTGGACCGCGTCGTCTCGATCGTGGCCGACGTCAGTCGTTCCGTCGCGGCAGCATTGATCGAGGCGCGAGCCGTCACGGTGGACGGTGAAGTGTGGGAGTCCGGCAAGGTGAAGGTGCGTGAAGGTCAGCGCATTGCCGTCGACGTGTCACTCGTTCCGCGCAAGGAGCTCCCGTCACCCGATGCGACGGTGACCCTCGACGTGGTGTTCGCCGATTCAGACGTCATCGTCATCAACAAGCAGCCAGGCATCGTCGTGCATCCCGGCGCGGGGAATCCGACGGGCACCGTCGTCAACGGAGTGCTCGCACTCTTTCCAGAAGTCGCCGATGTTGGTGATCCGATGCGACCTGGGATCGTGCATCGACTCGATGCGGGCACGTCTGGGTTGATGGTGATTGCGCGTTCGGCGCGCGCATACGACACGCTCGTCGACGCACTCACGCGTCGTGACGTCACCCGTGTCTACAACGCGTTGGTGTGGGGACATCCCGAGGTGGACGAGGGTGTCATCGATGCACCGATCGGGCGTGATCACCGCGATCCGACCAAGATGGCCGTCGTGGTCGATGGCAAGGTCGCGCGTACACGCTTTGCCGTGATGGAGCGATACGAGACTCCACAGCCATGTGCACTCGTCGAGTGTCGCTTGGAGACTGGTCGCACGCATCAGATTCGCGTCCATCTCGAATCGATCGGTCATCCCGTCGTCGGCGATGCCGCCTATGGCGGTGCGCGCAGTTCGTTGTCTGCACCACGCCCGATGTTGCACGCTCGTCAGTTGTCGTTCGCACACCCGGCAACGGGCGAAGAGGTGTCGTTCGAGGCGCCGATGCCGAACGACATGGCTGACGTCGTGGGGCGGTGCGGCCGCTAGCTCGTTAGTGGTGGAGTTCTGGCCACGGGGCGGTGCCGCGTGTGGCCTCGGCGATCTTGGCGAGCGTGTAATCGGCGAGGTGCTGACGCATGTGTTCGCCCGCCACGTTCCAGATCGCTAGGAGCACGCAGTGTCCCTCGTGGTCACAGGCGCCGTCTTGGTGCGGTTGGCCGAAGTCACCGAGGGTGATCGGACCATCGGCTGCAGCGATGATGTCCGAGAGGCGAATGTCTTCGGGGCTCTTGGCGAGCACGTATCCACCACCGACCCCGCGCTTGGACTTCACGAGTCCTGCGCCCTTCAGCACGAGAAGGATTTGCTCGAGGTAGGGCTGGGGGAGACCGGTGCGGGCGGCGATGTCGCGCACCGAGGTCGGACCGGCGTCGTCGCGGTGGAGGGCAAGTGACAACAATGCGCGACACGCATAGTCGCCTCTCGTCGAAACTCGCACGTAGGTAGTGTAGGTCGCACCCTCATGACGACCGAAGCGCCCACGTTGCGCATTCCCCAGTACGCAGGTGCGTGCACCGCCAACATCATCCCGTCACTGCTCGGGCCCGGCGGGACCGAGTCGTTGCCCGCGTGGATGCCCGACGTCGCGAGTGGCGCGCGCAGTGTCGTCGTCCTCGTCGTGGACGGTCTCGGTTGGCATCAGCTGAGTGCGCGCCGACATCTCGCACCGATGCTTGCATCGATGCGAGGTGGGTCGATCACCACCGTTGCGCCGACGACGACGGTGACCGCGCTCACCTCGATCGCTACGGGACTTGCTCCAGGTGAGCACGGAATGATGGGTTATCGCATGGACCTGGGACGCCGCGTCGTGCAGATGTTGCGGTGGGCCGATGAACGAGGGGACGTGCGCCGTGAATTTCCCCCGGAGTTGTTGCAGCCGTGTCCGCCGTTCCTCGGGGCGAAAGTTCCGGTGATCAGTCGTGCAGAACTCGAGGGAACTGCATTCACTGATGCGCATCTGCGCGGCACGACCGCACTCGGGTGGAAAGCAGCTTCGTCGATACCGGTCACGATCGGCGAACAACTGAGGTCGGGGGCGCGATTCGTGTATGCCTACTACGACGGCGTCGACAAGATCGCTCACGCCTGCGGCTTCGGCGACTACTACGACGCCGAATTGCGCCAGGCAGATCGACTCGTCGGGGACGTGTGCGGTGAACTTGGTCCCGACGACGTGTTGCTCGTGACGGCAGATCACGGGCAGGTGAGCGTGGGCGAGGCATTGGCGCCGCCACATCTCGATGTGCTGCGCAACGTTGCCTACCAGTCAGGCGAAAGCAGGTTCCGGTGGTTGCACGCCAAGACCGGTCGCACGCAGGACGTGGTCGATGCTGCGCGAGACCATCACGGGAAGACTGCGCACGTGCTCACGCGTGAGGAGGTCATCGATCGGGGAGTGTTTGGTCCACGAGTGTCGGACGCTGCGCGCAAGCGACTCGGCGACGTTGCACTCATTCCGTTCGGACGCGACAGTTTCGAGGACCCCGAAGAAAATGGGCCTCATGCGCTCGTGTGCCGTCACGGGGCATTGACCGACGAAGAATTGGACGTCCCGCTGTTGGCATTGCGTGGCGGAAACTGACACAGTGGAGATATGAGCGATACCCCCAATTCCAGCGGTGACGTCGGCGAACGACTCGCCGGAGCAGAAGTCGTGACCCCACAAGAAGAGATTCCAACCGAGTCGGTGACCGCACCCGCGAAGGTGATGCGCATCGGTTCGATGATCAAGCAGTTGCTCGACGAGGTGCACTCGATGAACTTGGATGCCCCGAGCAGGGAGCGGCTCGCGGAGATCTATGAACGCTCGATCGTGGAACTGGCCGAGGCCTTGTCGCCCGATCTTGCCGACGAATTGCGTTCCCTGGCATTGCCCTTCAAAGAAGGAACCATTCCGACCGACAGCGAGTTGCGTGTGGCCAAGGCCCAGCTTGTCGGCTGGCTCGAGGGGCTCTTCCACGGCATCCAAGCGACGCTCTTTGCCCAGCAGATGGCCGCGCGTCAGCAGCTCGACCAGATTCGTCAACTTCCGGGCGCGCCGAACGGGTCGAACGGCAATCAGACGGCACCTGGCAACTATCTGTAAGTGACGCCGTTGCGCGTCGTCTGACGTGCTCAAGGCGACGCAGACCCCACTGCTACTGTCTTTCTCCTACTGACGAAAAGGAGGCCCTCGGTGGGGGATTCATTCACCCACTTGCACGTCCACACGGAGTTTTCGATGTTGGACGGGGCCTCTCGCCTGAGCGAACTGGTGGCCAAGGCGAAGTCCGATGGGCAACCCGCGCTCGGCATCACCGACCACGGGAACATGTATGGGGTCATCGACTTCTACAAGGAGTGCACCGAGCAGGGCATCAAGCCGATCATCGGTACCGAGGCCTACATGGCCCACGAGCATCGCACCGAGCGACCCTCGCGTCGGGGTCGCATCGACGACACCGGAGGAGAGACCGAAGGTGGCGGCAAGGTGTACTACCACCTCACGCTGCTCGCCGAGAACAACGTCGGATACAAGAACCTGATCAACCTCGCCAGTCGCGCATTCCTCGAGGGCTACTACTACCAGCCGCGTGTCGACTGGGAACTGTTGCAGCAGTACAGCTCGGGTCTGATCGCCACGAGTGGCTGTCTCGGCGGACACGTACTCCAACGCTTGATGCGCGGGGACGTGAAGGGCGCGCACGAGTGCGCTGGTCGACTGCAGGAGATCTTCGGTCGCGACAACTTCTTCATCGAGCTGCAGGACCATGGACTTGCCGACCAGATTCGCACGAACCCGCTGTTGATCGAACTCGCCAAGTCGATCAACGCGCCGCTCCTCGCCACGAACGACACGCACTACACGCACCGTGAAGATCACGAGAGCCATGATGCGCTGTTGTGCGTGCAGACGGGTTGCACGATTGCCGATCCCAACCGCTTCAAGTTCGAGGGAAACGAGCACTACCTGAAGACGTCGAATGAGATGCGGTATCTATTCCGCGAAGTGCCGGAGGCGTGCAACAACACGCTGTGGATCGCCGAGCGAGCCGACGTGAAGATCGAATTCGGCAAGTACGTGTTGCCGGACTTCCCATTACCGAAGGGATTTGCCACCGACCGCGACTATCTCGCCCATCTCACGCTTGAAGGGGCGAAGGCTCGTTGGGGGGCCAAGCTGCCCAAGGAGGTGTCCGATCGACTGACGTATGAGCTGAAGGTCATCGGCGACATGGGATTCTCCTCGTACTTCCTCATCGTGTGGGACCTCATTCGGTATGCCAAGGACCACGACATTCGCGTCGGCCCTGGTCGTGGGTCTGCCGCCGGATGCGCAGTGGCGTACTGCCTCGGAATTACCAATCTGGATCCGATCAAGTACGACTTGCTGTTCGAGCGCTTCTTGAACCCGAGCCGCATCAGCATGCCCGACATCGACATGGACTTCGACTCGCGTTATCGCGACCAGATGATCCGATACGCGGCGGAGAAGTATGGCCGTGATCGCGTAGCCCAGATCATCACGTTCGGCACGATCAAGGCACGCAATGCGGTGCGCGATGCGGCGCGTGTGCTCGGCTATCCCTACGCACTCGGCGACAAGATCGCCAAGGCGATGCCACCGGTCGTGATGGGTCGTGACACGCCGATCAAGTACTGCTTCGAACAAGACCCCAAGCATCAGGCGGGGTATCAAGCCGCACAAGATCTTCGCGCCCTGTACGACACCGACTCCGACGTGAAGCGCGTCGTCGACGTCGCTCGTGGTCTCGAGGGGTTGAAGCGGTCGGTCGGCATCCATGCGGCGGCCGTGGTGATCACCAAAGAGCCGTTGACCGAGTATCTCCCGATTCAGCGCAAGCCCGAACAGGGGCAGGATCCCGCGGAAGCCCCCGTCGTCACCCAATACGAAATGCACGGGGTGGAAGAGCTTGGCCTGCTGAAGATGGACATCTTGGGTCTGCGCAACCTGGACGTGATCTCGGATGCCCAAGCGATGATTCGCGAGCGTCGTGACCCCGACTTCGACATCGACTCGATCCCCATCGACGACAAGGCGACCTATGAACTCCTCGCCCAGGGCGACACCATCGGGGTGTTCCAGCTCGAGTCTTCGCCGATGCGTGCCTTGTTGCGCTCGCTCATCCCGAACCGCTTCGAGGACCTCTCGGCAGTTCTCGCGCTGTATCGACCGGGTCCGATGGGTGCGAACATGCACAACGACTTCGCCGACTACAAGAACGAGCGCAAGAAGATCACCCTGTTCCACCCGGACGCCGCCGAAGTGCTGGGGGACACCTTCGGTCTCATGATCTACCAAGAAAGCGTGATGCGCGTCGCGCAACGCTTCGCTGGGTACACGCTCGCCGAAGCCGACAACTTGCGCAAGGCGTGTGGCAAGAAGATCCGTGAGGTCATGGAAAAGGAGCGCGACAAGTTCGAGCAGGGCTGTGTGAAGTCGGGTTATGGCGACGAGCTCGGCAAGGAACTCTTCGACGTCATCGTCAAGTTCGCGGACTACGCCTTCGCCAAGAGTCACGCGTATGGCTACGGACTCATCTCGTATCAGACGGCCTATTTGAAGGCGCACTATCCGGTCGAGTATCTCGCGTGCCTCCTCACCAGCGTGAAGGCAAACTACGAAAAGGCCGCCGTCTATCTGGCCGATGCGCGATCGTCGAAGATCACGGTGCTCACGCCCGACATCAACAAGTCGGGAGTCGACTTCGAACCGATCGACAACGTCGGCACGCGCACGATCTCGTTCGGTTTGTCCGCGATCCGCAACGTCGGAGAAGCGCTCGTCGAGCAGATCGTCGCGCACCGCCGCGAGAACGGTGAGTACACCTCCTTCTACGACTTCGTCGAGCGCGCACCTGAGCAAGTGTTGAACAAGCGCACCATCGAGTCGCTGATTAAGGCAGGTGCATTCGACTCCCTCGGTCATCCACGTAAGGGTCTGCTCATGGTGTACGAGACCATCATCGATGCAACCGTTGCTCGCCGGCGCGAGCGCGACCAGGGAGTGATGAGTCTCTTCGGTGACGTCGGCGGAGACGACTCAGTCTTTTCCGAGAAGCGTGAGATCCCTGCGCTGCAGTTCGACAAGGCCGAACAGCTCAAGTTCGAAAAAGAAATGCTCGGACTGTACGTGTCCGACCATCCGCTCATGGGCATCGAGGGCGCACTGCGGCGTCGAGTCGATGCGTCGATCGCCGAGGCCGTCGAGCGGGAGGACAACTCGTTCTTCACCATTGGTGGCATCATCAGTGCCCTCAACCGCAAGTACACCCGCAAGGGCGATTTGATGGCCACGTTCATGCTCGAGGACCTCCAAGGTGCCGTCGAAGTCGCAGTGTTTCCGAAGACGTTCCAGCGCTACGGCCATCAACTTGCAGACGACGTCATCATCACGGTGAAGGGGCGCCTCAACAAGCAGGACGAGACTCGCGTGTCGTTCATGGCCACTGACATCGTGGTGCAAGAGGGGTTGCGGGCCTCTGGGGATTCGTTGCACATCAAGGTGTCCGCTCAGGCGCTCACGCCGGAGTTGATCGAGGACATGAAAGGCGTGTTGCAACAGCACCCCGGGTCGTCGCCTGTGTTCGTGCACCTCGGAGGGGACAAGGTGATGCAACTTGACTCCAAGTTCACCGTCGATCTGGACCGCGTCATCGGTCAAATTCGCGTGATGTTCGGCGAGGCCGCCTACATCGAGTAGGCGATGAGCCAGAACTCGCCCGTCTGAAAACGGGTTTTTGCTGGCAGAATGGAGGGCATGACCGTGGTGGTTGAGACCCGCGACTGCGCTTCGCTCACCGACACCGATCTCGACGAATTGGCCAACATGGGTGGCGCGTTCGACATCGGCGCGGTTTCCAAGGCCAAGGAAGACTGGGTGCTCTTCACGAGCGCCCGCATCTCCGGCAAGTTGAACGGGTTCACGTTCTCGACTCTCGAGCGCATCGGCGGGACACCGTGCGTGCTGCTCGGCATGATGAGCGTGAAGCGCACTGCCAAGCGCGATGCGGTGCTGAAGGGTCTGATGACGGAGGCCTACCACCGCGCGTTGATGGCATTCCCGGATGAAGACGTGGTCGTCGGCTCGCGATTCGCCACCGCGGATGGTCTCGAAGCGTTCAAGTCCCTCACCGACATGATTCCGCGACCCGGGCATCGTGCCGTCGGGGAAGAGCGCGCGTGGGGCAAGCGCCTCGCCCGCCGTTTCGGAGTCGAGCGCTATTACGACGACCAGTCATTCGTGGTCAAGTCGCACGGCCACTCCGGATTCCTCGATCATGAGTCGTTGAAGCCTGGCAAGGTCGCCGCTGACATCGCTGCACAGTTCAAGACCGTGAACGTCGCCAAGGGCGGCGCGCTCATCGTGCACGGCTGGACGATGGCTGAGTCACTCGCAAAGCTCGGCAAACTCGTCAAGAAGTAGACCGGACGGCGATGGAGTTCGCCGATGTCGTGCGCACGCGCACGATGACCCGTTCGTTTTCGACCGAACCAATCGATCGAGCACTGCTCGTCGAACTCATCGACTTGTCTTCTCGGGCACCGTCTGCTGGAAAGTCTCAAGGGTTCAATCTCGTCGTCTTTGAAGGTGAAGAGACCTCGAGATTCTGGGACGTCACGTTGCCGCACGAGGAGCGCGCAGGTTTTGCGTGGCCGAAGTTGCTGCATGCTCCCGTGATTGCACTCGTGTGTGCCGACCCACGCGCATATCTCGAGCGGTACAGCGAAGCTGACAAACAACACACCGGTCTCGGGGCGTCACAGGAGGCGTGGCCCGCACCGTTCTGGACGATCGATGCCGCATTCGCCACGATGCTCTTGCTCGGAGCAGCTCATGACGTCGGGCTCGGCTCGCTGTTCTTTGCACTCTCGAGGGGCGAGGACACGTTGCGTGAGCGCTGTGCGATCCCGAGCGAAGTCGAGATCCTTGGCGTCGTCGCACTCGGGTGGCCAAGTGAGGAGGGAACCCGCAAGGGTCGAAGTGCCACGCGGCCGCGTCGCGACGCCTCGTCGATCCTGCGATTCAGTTCGTGGTAGTCGTCGTCAGCTGACCGGCGAGCGCCTCGGGCGTCGTCACCGGAAGTTGGCAGGCGTAGTCATGGCAGACGTACGCCGCGCCGGACTGGCGATTGGCCCACAGCGGCGACTCGACGGGCTCGCCCCACGCGATCGTGCGCTGGGGGTCCCACGTGTCGCGCAGCACGTCGAGGAGATCTGGTCGATCACCGACGATGACGACCTCGGTCGAGGTGTGGTGCAGGCGATGCATCGCGCCGAGGAAGTTCCCGAAGCCACTCGGCGCACTTGGTGCGACACGACCGAGGAGTTTGGCGATGTCCCGTGAGCGCTCGAGGAGATGTGCGTCTCCAAGGTGCGTGCCCAAGCGATGGAGGGCGACCATCGCCGTCGAGTTTGCCGACGGAGTCGCGTTGTCCATCAAGTCCTTCTGACGGGTGACGAGTCGTTCGGCGTGCGTGGCAGTGGTGAACAGGCCACCGAAGCGAGCGTCCCAGTAATCGGAGAGCAGCTGGTCGGCGGTATCACGCGCGACGCCGAGATACTTTGCCGATCCGGTCGCTTCGTAGAGCGAGACGAAACCATCGACGACCTGGGCAAGGTCATGGGCGAGGGCGACGTGACGTGCGGGGGGCGTGCCGTCTTGATGCCAGCTGCGATGCCATTTGCCTTCGCCGTCGCGCAGTTCTGCGATGAGGAAGTCGCCGAGTGCGACCGCAGCATCGCGCCACTCCACGTTGTTCATCGCGAATGCTGCTTCCGAGAGCGTCGCGAGCATCATCGCGTTCCACTCGGCGATCACCTTGTCGTCGAGGCCTGGTCGTCGACGCTGCGATCGTGCGACGAGGAGTTGCTGGCGCGCCGATTCGATGTGGTCTGGTCGCTCGAATCGTCCGCGGGCATGCATGCGGTTGGGAATCGATCGGCCCTCGAAGTTCCCCGTGTCGGTGATGCCGAACCACGCACACGCGTCCTTGGCGAGTTCTGGGTCGAGGCAGTCCTGTACTTCGCGTGGAGTCCACGTGTAGTACAGCCCCTCGTGGCTATGTCCTGCGTCGTCGAGTGAATCCGCATCGAGAGCGCTGAAGAGTCCGCCACGCGGGTGGCGGAGCTCAGCCAGCACGAACTCGATGGTCTCGCTCGCGATTTGCAGCCAGCGGGGTTCACCAAGCGACAGTCCCGCGCGCAGGTAGATGCGGGCGAGGAGAGCCTGGTCGTACAGCATCTTTTCGAAGTGTGGGACGAGCCACTGGGCATCCACGCTGTAACGGGCGAATCCTCCGCCGAGGTGGTCATACATGCCGCCACTCGCCATCGCATCAAGGGACACGTCAATGACTCGACGCAGTTCGTCGCTCGGTTCGGCGAGGTGACGGCGGAGGAGAAAGTCCAGGTTCATCGTGCTTGGGAACTTCGGAGCACCACCGAAGCCACCCCAGGTCGGGTCGAAGGCGTTGATGAGGACACGCGCGGTCTCGTCCAACATCGTCGAATCGACGAGTTCTGCCGCCGGCCCGACGAGCGCGGTGCGGCCGACTGCCTCCATGAGCGCAACGACATTGTTGTCGATGTCCGCGCGCTTGTTGACCCAGGCATCCGTGATCGCATTCATCAGCTGGATGAAGGTTGGTTTGGGAAAGTAGGTGCCACCGTAGAACGGTTCACCACTGGGTGTGAGGAACACCGTCATCGGCCACCCACCACGTCCCGTCATCGCCTGTACGGCGTCCATGTAGATCGCATCGATGTCTGGGCGCTCCTCGCGATCCACTTTCACGTTGACGAATAGCGAATTCATGATCGAGGCAGTCTCGGCGTCTTCGAAGCACTCGTGTGCCATGACGTGGCACCAATGACACGCGGAGTACCCGACGGAGAGCAGGATCGGCACGTTTCGACGCTCTGCCTCGGCAAAGGCTTCCTGGCCCCAGGCGAACCATTCGACGGGATTGTCCTTGTGTTGGCGCAGATAGGGCGAGGTCTCGGCCCCGAGTCGATTCGTCACGGTGTCGTGTCTAGTTGGTCGAGACGTCGACGGTAATGGCGAGCGCCGGATAGGGCTTCTTGGCAGCAATCGAGACTTTGATGCGACAGGTGCCAGGCGCGAAGGCGACCACCGTCAGATTGCGAATTGAGCAGCTGCCACTCACCAATCTGATTGAACGCGTTCCCGTCGAGGGGCTGCCGACAAGAGTCGCAATCTTTGCCGGCTTGCCGACCGTGAGCGTGGCCTCTCGTGACCAAATGGCGACCACTTTGCCGACCGTCGCCGAGATCCGTGGCTGGCCGTCGATCGTTGCGCCAACTCGAATCGAACTGCGGAGATCGGTTGGCGTCAGCTTGTACGTCGAGGCATTCGCACCGGCGATCGCCACGCAATCGTTTGGGACCGTATTGGTGTCGGTGCCGATTTGCTTGCAGCGATACCACTGCACGTTCGTCACTGCTGCGCTGGACATTGCGGTGAGCGTCATGCCCACTCGAGGGAGGGAATCGATCGAGATCGTCGAGGTTGATGGGTAACGCGCGGCGAGGATTGCAAATGCTCCAGGAATGTTCAGTCGACCCGCGCCATAGGTCGAGTCGCGGCCTGGCGAGCCGATGTCGATAGCGCTCAGGATCAGCATGTCACGCACTTCGGCCGGCGTGAGTTGTGGACGTGCAGAAAACAGCAGAGCTGCTGCACCGCTCACGAAGGCCGCAGACATCGAGGTGCCGCTTTGCAGGTTGTATTCACCTTGTGCGGTGGACAGGATGCGCACGCCTGGCGCGGCGATGTCGATGTAGTCACCACGCTGGGCAAAAGCGGGCGACTGGTCGTCGGGGTCGATGGCGGTGACGGCAATCGTTCCGTCGTAGTTCGCTGGCCACTTCGGGGAACTGAGCGAACCACCGTTTCCAGCTGCGGCAACGACGAGGGCACCCTTTGATGTCGCGTAATCGATGGCTTGCGTCACGCCGATGCTTTCGAATACGCCGCCGAGAGAGAGGTTGATCACTCGCGCGCCTCGGTCTGCGGCATAGCGAATTCCTCGAGCCACGTCACGTGAGTCACCTGATCCGTTCGAATCGAGCACGCGGATCGGCAGGATGCGGGCGGCAGGTGCAACACCTGCGATGCCAAGAGCGTTGTCCGCAAGTGCGGCGACGATTCCCGACACGTGAGTTCCGTGGCCTTCGTTGTCGACGTCTGCGTAATCGGGTGACTCGACTCCACCTGAGATGCCGAGCCCTACGTCGACGTTGGCGTCGAGATCAGGGTGTGGGCCGGATCCGCTATCGACGATCGCGACGGTGACTCCAGCGCCACGAGTCGTCGACCACACCGCCGTCGCACCGGTCGACGACAAACCCCATTGTTGCGAGTAGTACGTGTCGTTGGTTGCCGCGCGAACGGGGGAGACGAAGCCGAGCGCGCAGACAGTGGCGACGACCGAGACGCCAAGGATTCGGCGCACGAGTGTGCGCGAGGTGGTCAACGCTCAGACGCCCATCGCGTGGAAGCCACCGTCAACGTGGACGATTTCTCCCGTCGTGGCAGGGAACCAATCGGACAGCATCGCCACGCACGACTTGGCGACCGCGGTCGAGTCGGTGACGTTCCAGCCGAGCGGTGCTCGATCGCCCCACACGTCCTCGAACGTGGAGAAACCGGGGATCGACTTTGCGGCCATCGTCTTGACCGGACCGGCCGCAATCAGGTTGCAGCGAATCTGCTTCGGACCGAGCTCTTTGGCGAGATATCGATTCGTTGCCTCGAGCGCCGCCTTGGCGACACCCATCCAGTTGTATGCCGGCCAGGCGACGGTGTTATCGAAATCGAGACCGACGAATGCGCCGCCGTTCGTCATCAAGGGAACGAAACTCTCGGCAAGGGTCTTGAGTGAGTATGCAGAAATCTCCATGGCGACGGAGACGTCCGACCATTGCGGGGCCATGAAGTCGTCTCCCAGGCAGGACGCGGGGGCGAATCCGATCGAGTGAAGTACGCCATCCACCCGGCCCAGATGTGTCCGTGCGGCCTCGCGGGCCGAGACCACGTGGTCGGCCACGGTCACGTCGAATTCCACCACCTGGGCAGGAGTGTCGAGCTTGCGGGCGGTGCGCTCGGTGATCGACAGCCCTCGCCCGGCGCCAGTGAGGAGCACCGTCGCGCCCTCGCGTTGGGCGAGCTGGGCGACCCCGAAGGCGAGTGAGGCCTCCGTCAAGACTCCGGTCACCACGATGTTCTTGCCAGCAAGGATTCCCATGCCCTTGACGGTAGTTGCCAGCACGGGTTTGTGTAAGGCTCACGGTATGCGTATTGGCATCATTGGCGGAACGGGCCCGGCAGGCAGTGGACTTGCCCTCCGATTGAATGTTGCGGGCTATGAGGTCGTCATCGGGTCTCGCTCCAAGGATCGCGCCGAGGAAAAGATTGCCGAGCTTCTTGCGGCGTGGCCGAACAGGGGGCTCACCCTCGAAGCCGGTGACAATGCAGATGCCGCATCGTGCGATCTCGTCGTCGTGGCGACTCCGTGGGATTCGACTGCAACGATCGTCAGTGAGCATGCCGCGGCGTTGCGCGGAAAGATCGTCGTCACGATGGCAAATGCGCTCGTCAAGGTCGGCAAGGAGTTCCATCCGCTCGTTCCGCCGCGGGGGAGCATTGCGGCACACGTGCAGGCTTCGATTCCGGCGAGCCGTGTCGTCGCGGCGATGCAGCACCTGCCAGCAAAAGAGCTCGGCAACTTGGACCATCACGTCGACAGCGACGTGCTCATCTGTTCCGACTATCCGGAAGCGATCGAAGTGGTGAGCGACATCGTTGCCCACATCCCCGGATGTCGGCCGTTGAACACCGGTGCGTTGTCGAATGCACTCGCACTGGAGGCGTTCACGGCGGTGCTCCTGCAGCTCAACGTGCGATACAAGACGCGAGTTGCTCCACGGCTCACCGGCATTCCGGATGTCGATCCGGTGAGTGGTCGCTCCAACGTGTGGCGGCCGTGAGACTGTACGACACCGCGCGACGCGACGTCGTCGAATTCGCTCCGGGTCCAGAAGTGTTGATGTACACGTGCGGCATCACGCCGTACGACGCAACGCACTTGGGTCATGCCTTCACCTTCATCTCCTATGACGTGTTGATGAGGCGTCTCATCGACAAGGGACACACGGTCAAATGCGTGCGCAACGTCACGGACGTCGACGACCCTTTGTTCGCCAAGGCGCGTGAGCTTGGCGTGCACTATCTCGATCTCGCCGCTGGCGAAGAGGCGCGCTTCGACGCCGACATGAAGGCGTTGAATGCACTCGAGGTGTACAGCACGCCGCGCGCGTCTTCAGCCATCTCCGACATTCGCGGGTTCATCGGCATGGTGATCGATCGCGGCTTTGCATATGAATCGGGCGGGTCGGTGTACTTCGACGTGTCCAAGTTCCCCCAATTCGGTTCGATCTCGCATTACGACACAGAGACGATGATCGCCTTCGCCAAGGAGCGGGGTGGCAACGTCGACGATCCGAACAAGCGCAATTCATTGGACTTCGTGCTCTGGCACCCCTCGTTGCCCGACGAGCCCGCATGGGACACGCTGTGGGGCCCCGGGCGTCCCGGGTGGCACATCGAATGTTCGGCGCTTGCCTTGCGAGAACTCGGCACGACGATCGACTTGCACGGTGGCGGAAGTGACCTCATCTTCCCGCACCACGAGTGCGAGCGTGCGCAGTCGGAGGCCGCGACCGGAGTGCCGTTCGCACGACACTGGATGCACGTGGCGATGGTGTACATGGATGGCCACAAGATGTCCAAGTCACGCGGCAACCTCGTGTTCGTCGACAAATTGCGCACCCAACACGACCCGCGCGCGATTCGACTCGGGCTGATCGAGCACCACTATCGCGCCGAGTGGGAGTGGGACGACGGTTTGATGGCTCGAAACGAGCGTCGATTGGCTGCGTGGCGCGATGCAGCATCCGCATCGGATGGGTCCTTGCTTGCCGATGTTCGAGCTGCGCTCGACGATGATCTCGACACGCCGCGGGCAGTGGCGTTGATCGACGACGCGGCGTCTCGCGGGGTTGGTGTTGGAGAGAGTGCAGCGCTTCTCGGAGTACAGATGACATGAACGCGGCCGCGTACGAGGGTGCAACACAGTTGCAGGCTCGGGCGCGAAAGGTCGTGCGTCCTATCGCCAACAGACTGTGGAAGTTCGAGCTCGTTGGCTTTGATCGTCTCCCGACATCGGGGCCGGCAATTCTTTGTGCGAATCACATCAGCTTCCTCGACTCGGCGTTCCTCATGATCCAGGTTCCACGAAACATCTCCTTCGTCGGCAAAGCCGAGTACATGGATTCGTGGAAGACGAGATATCTGTTCCCGGCTCTCGGCATGATTCCCATCGATCGATCTGGTGGAGAGAAGTCGCAGGAAGCCTTGCAGTCGGCCGAAGCCGTGTTGCGACGTGGCGAGTTGTTCGGGATCTTCCCGGAGGGAACACGCAGTCGCGACGGGATGCTGTACCGCGGCAAGACCGGTGCGGCGCGACTGGCGATGAAGGTGAATTGTCCGATCTATCCCGTCGGGATCACCGGCACGGCGGATATCCAACCGCCAGATGCGGCATTGCCGAAGCTCGGTGGCGCGGTTCGTATCGAGATTGCGAGGCCGATCCTGCCCGAGCGATACACGTCACGCCACGACGACCACCTCGTGTTGCGCGAGATGATCGACGAGGTGATGTTCGAGATTCGAGCCATGACTGGTCAGGAGTATCGCAACGTCTACGCGAGTAAGGGCTCGTCGGCTCCCACAGGCACAATGGAGCCAGCAAATCAAGGGAATTCGGAGTCCGTACAAACCTAGAATTGACGAAATGAGCGGCTCCGCGATTGACGTCACCTTGCCCGACGGCTCCAGTCGCAATTTGCCCGCATCGTCGACTGCGCTTGACCTTGCCCAGTCGATCGGTTCCCGACTCGCCAAAGCTGCCGTCGCAGCGGTGATCGGTGGCGAGGAACGAGACCTCTCGAGTCAGCTCGCGCAAGGGGACCGCGTCGCAATCGTCACCGCCGACAGCGATGCCGGCCGTCATGTCCTGCGGCACTCGACTGCGCACGTGCTCGCCCAAGCAGTCGTCGCCTTGTTCCCTGGGGCAAAGTTCACGATCGGACCGGCGATCGAGGATGGGTTCTATTACGACTTCGAACTTCCCGGTGGCAAGACGTTCTCCGACGACGACTTGCAGGCAATTGAGTCCAAGATGCGGGAAATCGTCAAGGCCGATCAGCCATTCGTGCGCGCAGAGATGAGCGTGAAGGATGCGCTGGCACTGTTCGTCGATCAGCCCTACAAATGCGAGATCATCGAACGAGTCACCTCGGGTGCAAGTGATGGAGCGGACGCAGGTGAAGTTGGTGGTGGTGACTCGGTGAGCGTGTATCGCAACACTGATTCCTTCGTCGATCTTTGTCGCGGACCACACGTGCCATCGACCGGGCGCCTCGGTCACTTCGCTTTGATGAAGGTCGCCGGTGCTTACTGGCGCGGCAATGAGAAAGGTCCGATGTTGCAGCGCATCTATGGCACTGCATGGGAATCCAAGTCGGCGCTCGACGAACATTTGACGCGACTCGCCGAGGCCGAGAAGCGCGACCACCGCAAGCTCGCCGTTGAGATGGATCTCTTGTCGTTCCCAGCCGAACTCGGTGGCGGACTCGCGGTGTGGCACCCGAAGGGCGCGATCGTGCGTAAGTTGATGGAGGACTACAGCCGTCATCGCCATCAGACTGGCGGTTATCAATTCGTGTTCACCCCACACTTGGCGAATGCGAACCTGTTCGAGACTTCGGGGCACTTGCACTTCTACAAAGACGGCATGTACCCGCCAATGGAGATGGACAACGGGACGTACTACCCGAAGCCGATGAATTGTCCGATGCACTGTCTCATCTATCGCGATCGTCAGCGCAGCTATCGCGAGCTGCCACTGCGCCTGTTCGAGCTCGGCACCGTCTATCGCTATGAGCGAGCAGGAACATTGCATGGACTTCTGCGAATCCGAGGCTTCACCCAGGACGACAGTCACATCTTCTGCGCTGAAGAGCAGATGGCCGATGAGATCACCTCGTTGCTCGACTTCGTGCTCTCGGTGTTGCGCCAGTTCGGGTTCGAGGATTTCGAATTCAAATTGTCGACGCGCGACCCCGACAAGTCGGTGGGGAGTGACGAGATCTGGGAGAAGGCGACCGCGGCACTCATCGATGCGTTGCAACGCCACAACGTCGAATATTCGGTGAAGGAGGGCGATGCCGCCTTCTACGGGCCCAAGATCGACATCGACGTCCGTGACGCGATCGGCCGTAAGTGGCAGTTGAGCACGATTCAGTGCGACTTCAACCTGCCCGAGCGTTTCGGTCTCGAATACATCGGTTCCGACAATGCCCGTCACCGACCGATCATGCTGCATCGCGCGTTGTTCGGTTCCGTGGAGCGGTTCTTCGGTGTGCTCCTGGAGCATTACGGCGGTGCGTTCCCGACGTGGTTGGCGCCGGTCCAGGTTCGCGTGTTGCCAGTGACGACGGCACACGAGGAGTATGCAGCGCGCCTCGTCGACCAGATGCGTGGTGAGGGATTCCGCGTCGACATGGTGGCCGCAGACGAACAGCTCGGCAAGCGCATTCGCAGCGCCAAGATGGAGCGCCTGCCGTACGTTCTCGTCGTGGGTGACGACGACGTGGCGAATCAGACCGTTGGTGTCAATCCGCGGGGCGGGGAAGTGGTGCGCGGTGTCGGATTCGAGAGTTTCATGATGGATCTTCGTGCCGAGACCAAGGGTGTGTTGCCACAGGGCTTGTCGTCGTGACGCTCGATCGCATTTGGAACGGTTGGCGTGCGCAATACGTGCAGCGCGATTCGCATGCGCAAAAGACCGACGTCTCGGTGTTCACGGAGATCTTGCAATCTGGTTTGAGCGACGAAGAATGCTTCATCGTCCACCGTGGCAAGGAATGCTTCGTGATCATGAATGCGTTTCCGTACTCGACCGGCCACATCCTCGTGTTGCCATACCGCGAGGTGAGTGATGTCGAAGCACTCACTTCGTCTGAGCATGCGGAGTTGTTCGCACTCGTGACGAAGGGCATCCAGGTGTTGAAGGCCGAGTTCAAACCACAGGGAATCAACGTCGGTATCAACCTCGGTGCGGTTGCCGGTGGCAGCGTCGCCCAGCACCTGCACGTGCACGTCCTACCGCGCTGGGGAGGAGACACGAACTTCATGGTCACGGTGGCGACGACGAAGATCCTTCCCGAGGCCCTCGATGTCACTGCGTCTCGCATTCGCTCGCGTTGGAACCAAGTGGAGGGTGCGCGATGAGCGGCGACGAAATTCGCGATTCGCTTCCCGAAGATCTCGACGTCTCTGCCTTCGTTGGGCCGTATCAATTCCCCGACAATTCGCGGCGACGAATTCCAGCCATCATCTATGCGCTCGTTGTCATCGTGCTTGTTGCGTTGTGGCTCACCTCGCGAGACTCAGGCTCGGGTCTGGTCAACGACGGAATGTTGTATGCAGCGATCGGTCTCGGTGTATTCGCCGTGTTCGTTGCGACCTCGGCGTGGAAGATGGGTGTGAACGAGCGCGATGCCCTCGTGCGCGCATCGCAAGCCGTCGAGTTTCCGGTCGGTCATGCCTCTGCGCAGCAGGTCTGGCGAGGACTGCGGAGCCGACCGACGTGGCGCGTGCTGTGTTACAGCGCAGAGGAGCCACCGCTCAAGCGCGGTCTCGTGCTCGTCGATGCCGTCGACGGCGCCATCGTGGAGTGTCTCGTCGAGGCGAATCCTGACCAAGACGACAAAGTAGGCTGACAACGATGTTTGACGGTCGCTTTCGCGTCCAGGTGGAAAAGGTCGTGCGACCCGTCGGGGAGACGTTGCGCAAGACCGGACTGTCGCCTGATCATCTGACTTTGCTCGGCATGGTCGTTGCAGTCGCCGCTGCGGTGTCGATTGGTGCCGGTGCGCTCCAGCTCGGGCTCTTCCTCGTCATCTGCTCCGCGCTTCCTGATCTGCTCGACGGCGCGCTCGCGAAGGCCTCGAATTCTGCGAGCCAACGCGGAGCGTTCTTCGACTCAGTCGTTGACCGGGTGACCGACGCGCTGCTGTTCGGCGGTGTCGCGTGGTTCTTTGCCACCACGAAAGACCCACGCCTCTCGCTCATTCCGTTTGCGATCATGGGCGTGTCGATGCTGATCTCCTATGAGCGCGCCAAGGCGGAGTCGCTCGGTCTGAACGCCAAGGGTGGGCTGATGGAGCGTGCCGAGCGAATCATCGTGTTGTGCGTCGGATTGCTGTTCGAGTCGCTCATCGTGTGGATCATGGCGGCGATGCTCGTCCTCGTCACCATGACGGCGCTCCAGCGCTTCATCAAGGTGTGGCGTCAGGCCGCCGTCGCTCCGATCGTCGCCGAGCGAATTGAGGTGCGGCGCAGCAGGCGAGCCTCACGTCGTGCGCGACGAGACGACTATCGCGCCAAGTTCGCTCGACGCAAGCGGCTGTCGTAGTCGTCGAACCTCGTGAACGACGCACGTCGCAGCGGTAACGACGCGCTCACCACTGCCGGGTATCGACTCGCATCGCTCGCGGCCAAGCTGAGTCCGACACCGGTCGTCTCCGGAGCTGCGTTCGCCCTGTCGGGGCCACTCGCACTGGCAATGCGCTCGAAGCGCCACATGGTGGAGCGTCATCTTCGCCGCATCATGCCGAGCGCCTCAACGCTTGCGATTCGCCAGATGACACAGGCCGCGTTCGAGAGTTACGCGCGGTACTACTTGGAGACGTTTCGTCTCTCCCAGGTTCCGATGCGCAGGATCAACTCGGCGTTCACCGTCGACGGCATGGAACACATCGAGCGAAGTGCCGAAGCGGGGAAGGGGACGATTCTCGCACTTCCACATCTCGGTGGTTGGGAGTGGGCCGGTCGATGGCTCGTCGGACGCGGCTACACACTCACCGCAGTCGTTGAGCGTCTGGACAACGACGATTTGTTCGATTGGTTCCTCGGCGTGCGTGAGGAGCTGGGATTCAACATCATTCCGCTCGACGACCGAGCGGGGATAGCCGTGAACGAGGCGTTGCGAGCAAATCATGTCGTTGCGCTGTTGTGTGACCGTGACATTCCACGTGACGGAGTTCGGAATGGTGCAAAGGTCACGTTCTTCGGTGAGGCCACCACAGTGCCGAGTGGTCCGGCATTCTTTGCACTTCGTGCGGGGGCTCCAATCATTCCGCTGGCAACGTATTTCACGAATCGATTAGACGGGCACCACGCGGTCGTGCGCCCACCGATCCACGCATCCCGTGAAGGTTCGTTGCGGGACGACGTCACACGCATTTCGCAGATCGTGACGAGCGAAATCGAGGCGCTCATCCGTCGCTCACCTGAGCAGTGGCACCTGTTTCAGCCGAACTGGCCGAGCGACCCGGGTTATTGATACGCGACGAAGAGTTCGCCAATCGCTTTTGCTTGACCACCGCTCGTCGAAGACATCACGGCGATCGGTTGGACTCCAGCCTCCGACCATGCGGCAAGGCGGTCGCGCACGTGTGATGCCGGTCCCGAGATCGTGCAGTCATCGAGCCACCCATCGCTCATGGTGGCGATCAGCTTTTCAGGGAGAGCTTCTTTTGGAGTCGAGTCGATGACGGCCTCGATTGCGTCCATTTCTTCGACGTATCCCGCTGCACGCCAGTAGTTGCGGTAGTTGGGCAGGATCACATAACCGGTCAGGGTCTTGCGATTGACCGCACGTGCTGCAGCGAGGTCGTCGTCGACCACCGTCGGAATCATGTTGGCGAGTCGAAATCCATCTGGTTTCGCCGCAGCGACTGACGAAACTTGGCGGGGGATGGCACTGAGCGACGCATTCGCCCAGATCGCACCGTCTGCGATACGGGTCGCGAGGGCGAGCATCTTGTCTCGCAGTGTGGCGAGCAGGATCGGCGGGAGTTGACCGCTGAAACGCTCGTTCGCGCGCATCTGTGCGACGTACTGCTCGATGTCGGCGAGCGGTCGTGCGACGGTGACGCCGAGCCGTTTGGTCACGGGTTCGTGGCTCACGCCGAGTCCGAGAGCGAATCGACCTCCCGAGATTTCGTGGATGTGTGCGGCGGTGTTGCCGAGTTCGAATGGATGGTTGTAATAGATCGGTTGGATCGACGTCCAGAATGAGATTGACGACGTCGCGTGAGCAAGTGACGTGCACAACGACATCGTTGCGCCGAGGCTCGGACAGGCGATCCCCGCAAATCCGCGTCGCTCGATCTCGACAGCAAGGTCGATGATGGCTCGACGCTTCGTCGGCGTCGCGACGAGACTCACTGCTGGATATTGGATGGTTGAGATCATCTGACGTCGTTTCCTTTGTTCGTCGGCCTACCGTATACGAGGTGGACATGCTGCGCGTCGCGATGGTGAGCCCGTACAGCATCTCGATTCCCGGAGGAGTCCAGGCGCAGGTACTTGGTCTCGCGCGTGAAATGCGCAGGATCGGGCACGAGGTGAGGGTGCTCGCACCGTGCGATGGACCGCCACCCGAACCGTTCGTGACTCCGCTCGGCAACAGCTTGCCGGCGAGCGCAAATGGTTCCGTCGCACCACTTGCACCAGATCCATCGGCGGCTCTGCGCACGATTCGCGCACTGAACGACGAGGCCTTCGACGTGATTCACCTCCATGAACCACTCGTTCCTGGTCCGACGGTGACGGCACTGTTGTTGCAACTCGCTCCGACGGTGGGGACGTTCCATTCGGCGGGAGAGTCGGCTGCGTATCGCGTGCTGTCGAAGACGGCGCGCTGGGGTGCCGACCATTTGTCTACTCGTGTCGCGGTGTCGGAAGCAGCGCGCGAACTTGCCGAGCGTTACTTGGGCGGGGAGTACACGATCCTCTTCAACGGCATCGAGATCGAGCGCTACCGGCGAACCGACATCAAGCGCGTCGATCAACCGACGATTTTCTTCTGTGGGCGATACGAGCCTCGCAAGGGTCTCGAGACGCTCCTTGAGGCGATGAGATACGTGTCGCGCGATGTGCGCCTGTGGGTCGCCTCCGACGGGGTCGGGATCGATGACTTGCGCAACACCTACGGCGGAGACGAGCGCATCTCCTGGCTCGGTCGAATCACCGAACAGGACAAGCTCGATCGCTTGGCAGCGTGTTCGGTGTTCTGTGCGCCGTCATTGCGTGGTGAGTCCTTCGGCATCGTGCTGCTGGAAGCGATGGCAGCCGGCGCACCGCTCGTGGCGAGCGACATCGACGGGTATCGCAACGTGGCACTGCACGATGAGAACGCCATCCTCGTGCCACCGGGCGACGCTGTCGAACTCGGTGCAGCGTTGCGCTCGATGCTCGAAGATGACGCGCTGCGTGACCGACTCGTCGAGGGTGGCCGGAAGCGCGCGGAGACGTTTTCGATGACCTCGCTTGCGCATCGGTACATCGATATTTATCGCGAGCTGTTGCGCGCAGAAACTGAGCGCGAACTAGTTCTGACACAGAATCGCTTCGTGACGATGTTCCAGGATCGCGTCCTTCGGCGTTCGCGCGCAGTCGAGCGCTGATCAGTGCACCTACGGTGCGCACCCCTCAGTCGTAGAATGAGGGCATGAACTCTCTCCTCATCGTGGTCATCGTCATCGCCCTCGTGGGTGTCGCGGTGGTCGTTGTGTACAACCAGTTGGTGCGCCGACGCATCGAAGTCGACAATGCCTGGTCGCAGATTGACGTCCAGTTGAAGCGCCGTTTGGATCTGATCCCGAATCTCGTGGAGACCGTCAAGGGCTATGCGAACCACGAGCGAGTAGCACTCGAGGCCGTCATCGCCGCGCGTAGTGCGTCGCTTGCGGCTGGTGCGACTCCGCACGAGCAAGCAGCTGCCGACAACGCCCTCAGTGGCGCGCTTCGCCAATTGTTCGCCTTGTCGGAGGCGTACCCCGACTTGAAGGCGAATGCGAGCTTCGTGTCGCTCCAGGAAGAGTTGTCGAACACCGAGAGTCGGATCGCCTACGCGCGCCAGTTCTACGGCGACTCGGTAGCGGCATACAACACCGCGATTCAGAAGTTCCCGAACGTCGTCGTTGCTCGTCTGTTCAACTTCGCCGAGCGCGAGTTCTTCGAGGCTGAGCCGGCAGCGGCGACGCCCCCGAGCGTGAACTTCGGTTCGTGATGAACGACTTGATCGCGTCGAACAAGCGACGCACCGTCTTGCTGTTGGTCGGCTTCGTTGCACTCGTCGTGATCGTTGGAATCGCCGTTGGTTCCCTCGCGGGCAATGGCACGAACGGTCTGATCATCGCCTTCGCGTTGTCAGCGGTGTTCGCCTTCACCTCCTATTGGAAGTCTGATTCCATTGCGCTTGCGGTGAGCAGGGCACATCCTGCCGATGAGGTCACGTACAAGCGGTTGCACAACCTCGTCGAGGGGCTCTGCATCGCAAGCGGATTGCCCAAGCCCAAGGTGTACGTGATTGACGATCCGGCACCGAATGCGTTCGCTACCGGGCGCAACCCGAAGCATGCAGCGATCGCGGTGACAACCGGGTTGTTGGATGCAATGAACCGTGTCGAGCTCGAAGGCGTCGTCGCTCACGAACTTTCGCACATCAAGAACTACGACATCTTGGTGAGCACCCTTGCGGTGACACTCGTCGGAACGATTGCGATCGTGACCGACATTGCCCTGCGGATGATGTGGTGGAACGGTGGGCGAGTGCATCGTGATGGCGACCGCGGTGACCGCGGTAATCCGCTCGCGCTGATTGGCATCGTGTTGTTGATCCTCGCGCCACTCATCGGCAAGATCATGCAGGCAACCGTGAGTCGACGCCGTGAGACCCTTGCAGACGTCTCCGCCGTGCGCATGACGCGGTATCCACCGGGTCTCATCTCGGCGCTCGAGAAGTTGCAGGCAGATTCCACGGTGACCCACTCGGCCAGCATGGCTACGGCTCACATGTGGATTGAGCAGCCGCTGTCGGGTGTGAAAGACACGGGTCGACTGGGCACGTGGCATAAACTTTTTCAGACCCACCCACCACTGGCTGAGCGCATTGCTCTGCTGAGGGAGATTTGACCTATGCGCCGACGTCTTTTCGTCTTGAGTTCATTCATTGCCGTTTCTGCAGTGCTCGCAGCGTGTGGAGGATCGGGCTCGCCAACTGAGACTGCGACTGCGGTCACTCAAGCACCGACGACCACGGTTGCAGAGGTCGTGTACCCACTGACGGGGCTTCCCGTGGAGGATGACTCGATCGCTGAGCGACCAGCAATGGCCGTGAAGATCGACAACCATCCCAAGGCGCGACCGCAGTACGGCATCAACCAGGCCGACATCATCTTTGAGGAAAACGTCGAGAAGCTGACCCGCTTCGCTGCGGTATTCCATAGCGAAGGTTCGGATCCGGTCGGTCCTATCCGATCGGGTCGCATGCAGGACATCAACCTGCTCGGATCGATGAACAAGCCGTTGTTCGTCTGGAGTGGTGGCAACGCGAAGGTGTCTGCAGCGATCCAGGACTCCGATCTCGTCGATTTGAGTTGGACCGTTGCGAACAAGGACGGCGGTTTCACCCGCGACGATGAACGCACCGCACCACACAACCTGATCGCTGAAACGACGAAGTTGTGGACCTTGGCTCCGAGTGGGTCCAAGCCGCCAGCGCAGCAATTCGTCTACCGCGGTGTGAGCGATGCCAATGCGTCGACATCCAAGGACACCGACGGTGTGAAGATCTCGATGGACGGCGTCAAGGTGCACTGGATCTGGGATTCAGCCTCGAAGGAGTTCCAGCGCCTGTCGGATGACAAGCCGCACATGGACTCCGAGGACGTCCAGCTTGCAGTACCAAACGTCGTCGTGTTGGAAACGGAGTACACCAATAACTACAGCCCGACGTCAAAGTCAGTTGGCTCCGGCAAGGCATACGTTTTCACCAATGGCGTGATGTACGAGGGGAAGTGGACTCGTGACGATCGTCTGAAGCCGTTCACGCTGACCGACTCCGCTGGCGCGCCGATCAAGTTGACGCCAGGCCAGACCTTCGTCGAGGTCGCGCGAGCCGGCAAGACGGCAATCGTCGCCCCGGGCATTGACCCCGAGACGGTCAAGTACCCGTAAATCGAGCACGGCTGAACCAACTTCAGTCGCCCTCGGTACGCTTGATCCCATGACTTCGCACTCCTCAACAGGTTCGATGAAGGTCAAGCGCGGCTTGGCTGAAATGCTCAAGGGTGGCGTGATCATGGACGTGGTCACCCCCGAGCAGGCCAAGATCGCCGAAGACGCAGGTGCGACTGCAGTGATGGCCCTCGAGCGCGTGCCCGCCGACATCCGTCGCGACGGTGGGGTGGCGCGTATGAGCGACCCCGAGATGATCGAAGGAATCAAAGCTGCAGTCTCGATTCCTGTGATGGCAAAGGCCCGCATCGGTCACTTCGTTGAGGCACAGATTCTCGAGTCCCTGGGTGTCGACTTCATTGACGAGTCAGAAGTATTGACCCCCGCTGACGAGACGCATCACATCGATAAGTTCGCCTTCACCGCACCGTTCGTGTGTGGTGCGACGAATCTCGGCGAGGCGCTCCGCCGCGTCAGCGAAGGTGCGGCGTTGATCCGCTCGAAGGGCGAGGCCGGTACCGGCAATGTCGTCGAAGCCGTGCGTCACCTGCGCAACATCATCGGCGACATTCGCAAGATCACGCAGGCAGACTCGGCAGAGTTGTTCGACTGGGCTAAGCGCTTGTCGGCGCCGCTCCCGCTCGTGCAGGAAATTGCCGAGACGGGTTGGTTGCAGGTGCCCATCTTTTGTGCAGGAGGCATCGCCACGCCAGCTGACGCTGCGCTTGCCATGCAGCTCGGCGCAGAGGCAGTGTTCGTCGGTTCGGGAATCTTCAAGAGCGACAACCCGTCACCGCGCGCCAAGGCGATCGTCGAGGCGACGACGCACTTCCGTGATCCACACATCCTTGCAAAGGTCAGCCGAAACCTCGGCGCACCAATGACGGGAATCGGCATGGACGAGATCAATCAGAAGTATGCGGAGCGCGGCTGGTGAACGATTCGAGGCCTCCGGGTGAACGCGGTCGTCGGCATACTCGCCCTGCAGGGAGCATTTAGGGCCCACGAACTCGCCGTACAGCAGTGCGGCGTATCCACACTTCAGGTGCGTACCCCTGAAGAACTCGACCATGTCGATGCCTTGGTGATGCCAGGTGGTGAATCGACGACGATGTCGCACCTATTGACGACGTCGGAGTTGTTCGACCCGATTGCCAAGCGTCTGAGTGACGACATGCCCGTCTTCGGCACGTGTGCGGGAATGATCCTGCTTGCGCAGAAGGTCTATGACGCACGACCGGATCAGCGCTCTTTTGCCGCCCTCGACATCGATGTGCGCCGCAATGCCTATGGCCGTCAAGTCGACAGCTTCGAATGTGATCTCAGCGTGGTGGGCCTCCCGGGGGATTTCCATGCGGTGTTCATTCGGGCCCCTCGTGTGGAACGAGTTGGTGAAGGGGTCGAGGTTCTCGCACGGCATGAGGATGTGCCCGTGCTCGTGCGTCAAGGTCGCATGATGGCCGCGTCGTTCCATCCGGAGCTGACCCCAGACGTACGTATTCATGAGCGATTCCTGTCCATGGTCACGGAGGTATAGCGATGTCAGGACATTCCAAATGGGCGACGATCAAGCGCAAGAAGGGTGCGATCGACAAGGCGAAGGGAAAGACGTTCGCCAAGCTCGCACGTCAGCTCGAAGTTGCGACTCGCGAGGGAGCGAGCGGAGACATCTCGAGCAATGCCGCGTTGCGCACAATCGTGTCGAAGGCGAAAGCCGCACACATGACCAACGATGCAATCGATCGGGCCATCAAGCGTGGTCTCGGCGAGCAGAGCGGTGCGTCGTATGAGTCGATCACGTACGAGGCGTATGCCCCGGGTGGTGTGGCCATGTTGATTGACGCGCTCACCGACAATCGCAATCGAACTGCCTCTGACGTGCGATCACTGTTCAGCAAGTGGGGCGGTGCGATGGCGGAACCAGGTTCGGTTGGTTGGCAGTTTTCACGCAAGGGAATCATCCAAGTCGGCAAGGAAGTGAGTGAGGACGACATCATGGTCGTCGCACTCGACCATGGCGCAGAAGACATCGTGGATGAGGGGGACTCGTGGCGAGTCACGTGTGATTCATCCAGCGTCTTCGACCTGAAGGCCGCACTCGAGGCCGGTGGAATCACCGTTCAGTCGGCAACGTCGACGATGGTGTCATCCATGTCGGTGCCCGTGACCGATGCGGCGATCGCGAAGTCGATCGTGCGCATCATGGACGACTTGGAAGAAAACGATGACATCCAGGACGTGTATTCCAATTTCGATATGTCCGACGACCTGTTGAGCGAGGCTGCATCATGAGCGTGAAAGTTGGAGACAAGGCACCAGATTTCGTCCTGCAGGGAACGGGTGGGCGTAACTACACGTTGAGCGAATATCTCGGTCAGCCGGTCGTGATCGTGTTCTATCCAGGTGATGGAACACCGGTGTGCACTAAGCAACTGAACGACTACAACGACGACCTCGCACAGTTCTCAGACTTGGGTGCACAAGTGCTGGCGATTTCTTCCCAGGGTCTTGCCAGCAAGGAAGACTTCAGCGCCAAGCACGGGTTCGGGTTTCCGCTCCTCGCAGACGTCGACAAGACAGCGGCAAAGGCGTACGGCATCCTCGGTCCGCTCGGATTCCCGCGTCGATCCGTGTTTGTCGTCGATGCCAAGGGCGTGATTCGCTACGTCCACCGGGCGCTGGCCGGGGTCACCTATCGGCCGGTCTCGGAGCTGGTCGACGCCATCAACGAGGCCCGCTAGGGCTGGGCAAAGTCCCCACTGGGTCGTTCCCAGTCACTACAATCAAACACATGTTCGCCCCACGTCCATCGGACGTCGACCGCCAGGAGGTCATCCTCGGCGTGGATCCGGGTCTGACCCGCTGTGGGTTTGCCGCCCTCCATGCTCGTGGCGCAACGGTTGACGTCGTGGCGATGGGAGTGCTCACGTCCCCGTCTGACATGGACCTTGCCGAGCGACTTGCCATGCTGCACGGCGATTTCGACTCGCTCCTGAATGAAGTGCGACCACACGCCGTTGCCGTCGAGCGGGTGTTCTTTCAATCCAACGTGAGCACCGCAATGAGCGTCGCACAGGCGAGTGGAGTCGTGCTTGCGCTCGCCGCAGCGCGACATATTCCGGTCGTGCAGTACAGCCCGAGTCAGGTCAAGAGCGCGGTCGCGGGTTCGGGTAACGCCGACAAGTTGGCGGTGCAAAAGATGGTGCAGCGTCGACTTTCGTTGTCCTCGCTACCGGAGCCGGCTGATGCGGCTGATGCTGCAGCAATTGCGCTCTGTCACATTGCCGCGTCTCCACTCGCAACTCGCGTTGCTGCAGTGCACGGGGTGGCGAAATGATCGGGAGCTTGCGCGGAGTCGTTGTTGAGCGCATCGAAAATTCGACAGTCCTCGTCGAAGTCGGAGGCGTCGGCTATCTCGTCCACGTCACTCCTCGAACGCTTGCTGAATTGGAGCCAACGTCGTCGGCGTTTCTCTATGTCCACCAGCACATCCGTGAAGATGCACACACGTTGTATGGGTTCCTCGATCGTGACGAACGCAGGACGTTTGAATCGTTAATCGACACGCATGGCATCGGACCATCGATGGCGATGGCAATTCTCGCGACACACTCACCGCGAGCCCTCACCGACATCGTGGCAAACGGCGATGTCGCCTCGCTCATGTTGGTGCCTGGCGTCGGCAAGAAGACCGCTGAACGACTGTTGATCGAATTGAAGGGCAGACTCAACCTGCCCATGTTGGATGGCATGTCGTCGGCGGGATCGGCGTCGTCCGTGGCCCAGGTGCGCGAAGCGCTCGTCGGTCTCGGTTACGGCCACGATGAGATTCGCGATACCTTGCGTGAACTCGATGGATCGCTCGACGCAGAGCGCCTGTTGCGTGATGCGCTGAACCTCTTGGGGGCCCGCCGTGCGTGAAGACTTCGTCGACCCACGATCGAATGCGACCGATGATGAGCGTGTGCTGGAAGCCGGCCTTCGCCCGACCTCGCTGAACGAGTTCGTCGGTCAGCGCGAGTTGAAGGAACACCTCTCGATCGTCCTCGGCGCCGCTCAAAAGCGTGGTCAGGCCGCGGATCACTTGTTGCTCGCGGGCCCACCCGGACTCGGCAAGACAACGCTTGCAGGAATCGTCGCCACCGAGATGGAGGCCAGGCTGCATGTCACGTCCGGACCAGCCTTGGAACGCGCGGGCGACCTCGCAGCAATTCTCACCTCACTTGAAGCAAATGATGTCCTGTTCATCGATGAGATTCATCGCCTGTCGCGAACGGTCGAGGAAATTCTCTATCCCGCGATGGAGGACTTCCAGATCGACCTCGTCGTGGGCAAGGGACCTGCCGCGTCGTCAATTCGCTTGACGCTTCCACGGTTCACCCTGATCGGAGCAACGACGCGTACGGGCATGATCACTGGTCCACTGCGTGATCGATTCGGCCTTGTTGCCCGACTCGAGTACTACGAGCCGAAGGAACTCGAGGACATCGTCGTGCGTGCGGCGCGCATCCTGCAGGTGCCGATCGACGCCAAGGGAGCCGGACAGATCTCGCGTCGCTCGCGCGGAACACCTCGTATCGCCAATCGCTTGCTTCGTCGTGTGCGCGACTTCGCCGACATGCGTGGGAACGGCTCAATCGACGACAGCGTCGCGCATGAGGCACTCGGGGTCTTCGGCGTGGACGACAAGGGTCTCGACAAGGTCGACCGAGCGATCTTGAACGCGCTGTGTACGCAATTCGGTGGCGGGCCCGTCGGGTTGTCCACGCTCGCAATTTCGGTGAGTGAGCAGACCGAGACCATCGAAGACGTCTACGAGCCCTTCCTGATTCAGCAAGGAATGATTGCGCGCACTCCGCGTGGGCGAGTGGCATTGCCGAGTGCATGGGAGCATCTCGGTCTCCAGGCACCCGCCCAGAATCCCGAGCTGTTTTCCTCGTAGTCTGCCTCGGTGCGTCTCGACGACATCGACTACGACCTCCCAGAACGCCTGATCGCGCAGCAGCCGATCGAACCCCGGGATCACGCCCGACTGTTGGTCGACCGTGGGCCGTCGATCGAACATCTCCACGTGTACGACATTGTCGATCAACTCACCCCGGGAGACGTGCTCGTCGTGAACCACACGCGAGTAATGCATGCTCGTCTTCACCTGCAACGAGAAACTGGCGGCCGTGTCGAAGTCTTGATGCTGCGCGAACAAGCAGGTTCGAGTTCGTGGGAAGCCCTCGTTCGACCGGGTGGCAAGGTCCGACCAGGCGAGGTGTTGAAAGACAACACGGGTCGCGTAGTCGTGAGCATGGTTGGAAGGGCATCGGTTGGTGACACGTTCATCGTTCGGCCCGAAGTTGCGGACATCTATGCAACGATGCGCGAGATCGGAGAGGCGCCCCTTCCGCCGTACATCACACAACGGCTGGATGACGTGACCCGCTATCAGACCGTGTACGCCCACGATGAGCGTTCGGCGGCAGCACCGACTGCTGGGCTGCACTTCACTCCCGAACTGCTTACAGCCATTCGTAGGCGTGGCATCCGGATCGAGGAGGTCGAACTGGTCGTTGGACTCGACACCTTCAAGCCAGTGACCGTCGATGATCCGCTCGATCACGTCATCCATGCCGAGCGGTATCGAGTGCCACATTCCGTCATGGAGGTATGCGCTGCGACTCGTGAAAAGGGCGGAAGAGTGATTGCCGTCGGTACGACTGCGGCTCGAGCACTGGAGTCTGCGGCAACGACCGGTGTGTCCGAGGGAAACACCAATCTGTTCATCTATCCCGGCTATGAGTGGAAGATCGTCGATCGGTTGATGACGAACTTTCACATGCCTCGCACGACGTTGCTCTTGATGATCTCTTCGTTCGTTGG
>VFQS010000682.1_pt1 | contig 35725 bp, 46 predicted proteins | sample 3512361 | NCBI WGS metagenome assembly VFQS01 (sample SAMN10412375, study PRJNA504923) | tailings metagenome | isolation source: Relicate 1 Philex TSF3 active mining | place: Philippines
AGTGTTGACGCAGCAGCGCCAGCAGGTCAGCCTGGAGATGGGTCTGGGAATCCACGAGGGATTGGTTTGGTGTCGTAGCCCCAAGCTCTCATGGTTCCCTGACCACTCCATGACCTGAGACCCATTCTGTTGCAACGGGCCTTCTGAATGTGTCGGGCAGCCAGGTACGTGACACCTACCAGCAGCTCGCCAAAGCCTATGGCGTTGTCTGGAATGGTCGCCAGTACGACCGCTCCAGCTGGCAATCTGCAGATCCTGTGAATCAGGCTTTATCGGCCGCCAATGCGGCGCTCTATGCAATTGTTTTGGCGGCTCTTCATTCTTTGGGATTCAGCCCGTCCCTGGGCTTCGTGCATACGGGTAAGCAGCTTTCCTTTGTCTATGATGTTGCCGATCTGGTCAAAACTGAAACCAGTATTCCTGCCGCTTTTGAGGCAGCGGCGGGTGGAGCCGCACAGGTAGAATCACGCGCACGGCGTATTCTGCGAGATCGTTGCTGTCATGAACGTCTACAAGATCGTTTGGCAAAATTAGTTCCTTCGCTGTTTAATTCAAAGGCGGTTGATGATGGGCTGGCTTGCAGTGATGCTGTGGGCTCGCTTTGGGATACCGCAGGTCCGATCGCAGGAGGTGTTCAGCATGGACGTGATCATTCTTGAGCGGGTGCCGACCGTTCTGCGTGGTGAGCTCAGCCGGTGGCTGACGCCAGTCGGTGGGGGGGTGCATGTGGGCAGGGTGACCTCGTTGGTGAGGGACCAGCTCTGGCAGCTTGCGGTGGCCAAAGCCGGCCAAGGCCGTGTGATTCAGCTCTGGCAGTGCCGTGGCGAGCCGGGCTACGCGATGCGCGTCCACGGCCTTGTCAATGCCCAGCTTGTCGATCTGGAGGGTCTCCCAATGATCGCCGTGAAGGACGCCGCTTGGCGCCAGGCCATGGATCGCTTTACGCCGAGGCTCCAGTCCGCCAAGCTGGATGCGTCTGAAAAGACTTCGGGCCCCCAGAACCTCTGAAAACCCAGTGTTTGCCAAGCGTTCTCCCCGCACGCGCGGGGATGGCCCGTTGACGCAATCCATTAGGCCAGGCCTGCTGCTCGTTCTCCCCGCACGCGCGGGGATGGCCCGACGAAGCTGCTGGCGGTGCCAACGACGGTGCGGGTTCTCCCCGCACGCGCGGGGATGGCCCGGAATGCAATCCCCTCGGAGATCGGCTCAATCAAGTTCTCCCCGCACGCGCGGGGATGGCCCGTAATCCCGCATCTCTTCTTCAGACATATCCAAGTTCTCCCCGCACGCGCGGGGATGGCCCGGAAGGCCAGCTGGTGGAGCGGGAGAGCGTGGTGGTTCTCCCCGCACGCGCGGGGATGGCCCGGCTACGGCGATGCTGGAGGGCCTGATCAGCGCCGTTCTCCCCGCACGCGCGGGGATGGCCCGCACAGCCGCAGCGCCAACGGTGTGCTGATCCCTGTTCTCCCCGCACGCGCGGGGATGGCCCGCAAGGCGCCGACGCCTCCCGCTTCGCCCAGCTCGTTCTCCCCGCACGCGCGGGGATGGCCCGGACCGATGCGATTGCTTCATCTCCAGGCAGGTACGTTCTCCCCGCACGCGCGGGGATGGCCCGGGCCCGCCGAGGACTGACCAGAAAGAGCTCTTCCGTTCTCCCCGCACGCGCGGGGATGGCCCGCTCTGCTCCTGGCCTGTCTGTCACTGGCTCTGGGTTCTCCCCGCACGCGCGGGGATGGCCCGGCCGGCAGTGCCAAGGAAGCCCGGGCGATCGGCGCCGTTCTCCCCGCACGCGCGGGGATGGCCCGCGCATCGCCGGCTCTCGGGCCCACTCACGACGGGTTCTCCCCGCACGCGCGGGGATGGCCCGATGACCGCCAAGCAGGCCAAGCTGCAGGCCGCCGTTCTCCCCGCACGCGCGGGGATGGCCCGGCCTGGCACTCATAGCCTGCCACCAACGGCTACGTTCTCCCCGCACGCGCGGGGATGGCCCGATTAACCCTGGCAGAGGGTGGCGGCGCCTGTATGTTCTCCCCGCACGCGCGGGGATGGCCCGATCCAGTGGCAGTTATCACATGGAGCACGCCACGTTCTCCCCGCACGCGCGGGGATGGCCCGCCGGTGGAGCGCCAGACCCGGGCGGATCAGATCGTTCTCCCCGCACGCGCGGGGATGGCCCGGAGAAGGTCTACACCGCTGGCGAGTCGGGCGCCGGTTCTCCCCGCACGCGCGGGGATGGCCCGTACGCTGACCGGTTCGCGTTTGACGTGGCGGAGCGTTCTCCCCGCACGCGCGGGGATGGCCCGGCAAGATCAGCACCGACGTGCTGATTGACGCGGTTCTCCCCGCACGCGCGGGGATGGCCCGCAGATCGAATGAATACCAGCCGTACGCACGGCGGTTCTCCCCGCACGCGCGGGGATGGCCCGGATCCGCGCATCGCTGAGATGGTGCGCACCGGGTTCTCCCCGCACGCGCGGGGATGGCCCGGAGGCCAACCGTGCCTGATCACTCAACCTGGGCGTTCTCCCCGCACGCGCGGGGATGGCCCGTGGGGCGAGCATCCGGCACCACCGCCCAGCTGGTTCTCCCCGCACGCGCGGGGATGGCCCGGCCTTGGCCACCACGGTGAGCACCTTGCCCACCCGTTCTCCCCGCACGCGCGGGGATGGCCCGCTCAGCACCCCACGCCATACATATCCACTGGGGAGTTCTCCCCGCACGCGCGGGGATGGCCCGGAAGCCGCGGCCGACGGGTGGACCCGCAATCCGGTTCTCCCCGCACGCGCAGGGATGGCCCGGTGCACGGCCGCTGATCATGCTTAATTTCGTTTGTTCTCCCCGCACGCGCGGGGATGGCCCGCATTAGCCTCTCGCCTGGCGGCGCTTTACGCTCGTTCTCCCCGCACGCGCGGGGATGGTCCGACTTATGAGAACCAGAACCTGCACGGCCTGTTGGACTGGCGGCTGGGCCTGGCCTACCTGCGTGCCTTCAGTGATCCCACCTGGGCCTGCGGCCTGGATGGGGATTTCAGCTGGTCTGGCCTGTGCGACTGGCCAGACCTGGCCAGGCAGACAGCGGTGATGACGCTGCGGCTGTGGGGCGGTGATGCCGAGGCCGACTGGATCGAGTCGACACGAGCCAACGGCCTGAAGCTGGTTGCCTTCCGGTTGCCGATCGATCACCGCAGCAGGCGTCCTTGGGTCATCGTGCGCCACCCCCTCTGGCGTCCGGACAGAAGCGGCGGTGTCCTGGCCGAATTCCGGCAGGAACTGGCTGCGCAGGTTGAGGCCACCTCCGTGCTCTGCTGGGACACCTTCAACCTCACGCGCCGCCCGGGCCGCACGCGTCAGTGGATGTCACGACAGGGTGCTGGTTCGCGGAGGCCTGTGCGGAAGCGAACCTTGCCCAACCCCTGAACGCCTACCCCAACCTTGCTCCGAGCCTGGGGGGTTCAGCCAGGATCCGGCACCAGGCCCAGATAGAGACGCAGGCCCGCATCAATGGCGGCCAGTTCCGCGTCGCTCACCTGGCCATAGCGACGGCGGATGCGCTGCTTGTCGATCGAACGCAGCTGATCCACCAAGGCATAGGAGGGCTTGGTGAGGCCATTGGCGCCTGGGGCCAGGGGCGGATAGAGGGCCCCGGGAGCGGGCGTTCCCGTGATCGGCACCACCGCCAGCAACGGGAACCGCTGACTGGCATTCACCGCGGGATCACTCACCACGAGGCAGGGCCGCGTGCCGCGCTGTTCATGGCCGCGGCTCGGCTCCGGCTCCACCAGCACCAGGCTGCCTCGGGGCAGGTTCATGGCTGGATCTCGGAGGCCTCGGACTTCTGCCACCCTGAATCCGGGCGCCAGTGCAGGTTCACCCCGGCGTTGGGATCCAGCAGGTCGTTGTCCCCTTCTGGCTGGGCAGCGGCCCAATCCGCCAGCCCCAGGGCGGCGGTGGCGGCGCTGTCGGGATGGGGAGCGTCCAGCGAGCGAAGCAGTTCCAGCCGCTGGCGTCGCTGCAGTTCGTGGCGCACGGCCTCGGCAATGAAGCGGCTGCGATTCGCCTCGATCCGATCGATCTCGGCCACCAACTCGGCCGGCATGGTCACGGTCACCCGCTCGGCGGGTGAAGCGGAACGCGCCATCGGCGAAAGGGTAAGCAGATTTGTATGATTCTACCCAGTGGTGTCGGTGTTGGGCGCCAGGGCTGCAGCCATGCTCCGCTTTCTGCTCAATCTGCTCTGGTTCGTGCTCGGCGGTCTGGTGATGGGCCTGGCCTGGTGGCTGGCGGGCCTGCTGTGCGCCATCACGATCGTGGGGATTCCCTGGGCCCGGGCCTGTTTCGTGATCGGCACGCTCTCCTTCTGGCCGTTTGGTCAGGAGGCGGTCAGTCGCCGCGAGCTCACCGGCCGCGCGGATCTGGGCACGGGCCCCCTCGGGCTGCTGGGCAACGTGATCTGGTTTGTGGTGGCCGGTTGGTGGCTCGCCACCGGCCATGTGGCCTCAGCCCTGGCCTGTTTTGTTACCATCGTGGGGATTCCCTTCGGCATTCAGCACCTCAAGCTGGCCCTGATCGCCCTGGCCCCCATCGGCCTGCAGGTGGTGCCGATGCGCCGCTGAGCCCGCTCAGTTCCGGCCCGTCTCGTAGAGCGTGCGTGGATCGCCGTCGGGGGCGATGAAGCTGGAGGGATCGAGGATCCAGCGCTCCACCAGCTCCTCCAGTCGCCGCTGGGCGATGGGATCCAGAACGGCCGTCCGCCGCAGCGCATGCAGGTAGCCGTCGGCGTAGAGGCGCAGCTCCGCCGGGCCGTGGTAGCGATGGGCCAGCTCCTGACAGGCGTCGCAGAGCGACTGGAAGTGGCGGATGGCGTCGGGGTGCTGGAGGGAGGTCATGGTCACTGGCCCCGTGGCGTGGGGCCTGGGGGGAGTGCCAGATGGAAAGGCATCGCCTGATACCCGATCAATCCGTGCAACGCCGGTAGCCTAATGAAACCCAGGGTCGTCAGGCCATGGCTTCGTCCCCCAATCCAGGCAAGCCGGCCCCGGCTTCCGCCCCCGGCGCCCAGCCCAAGCGGGTGTTGGTGGTGGATCCCCATGCCACCCTGCGCACGGTGCTGGCCCAGCGCCTGCGCCAGGACGGCCATCTCGCAGCGGCCGTGGGCACGGCCCGAGAAGCCCTCGAGGTGTGCCAGGAGCAGGCCCCCGATCTGTTGATCAGCGCCGAACTGCTGGAGGAGAGCTCGGCGCTGCGCCTGGCCGCCCACCTGCGCTGTCCGGTGATGGTGCTCACGGCCCGCTCCGGCTCCGAGCCGGTGGTCACCCTGCTCGATGGCGGCGCCGACGACGTGTTGCGCAAGCCCTTTGGGCTGGAAGAACTGGCGGCCCGGACCCGCACCCTGCTGCGCCGCAGCGGCACCGGCCTGCAGGAGCGGGTGTGCGTGGGCCCGCTGGAGGTGCATCTGCTGCTGCGCCAGGTAACCCTGCGCGATCAGCCGGTGGAGCTCAGCCCCCGGGAATTCGCCCTGCTCTGCGCCCTGCTGATGCCCCCTGGGGTGGTGCGCAGCCGCCAGGAACTGCTGCGCATGGCCTGGCCTCCCTTCAGTGGTGGCCCCCGATCGGTCGACACCCAGATCCTCACCCTGCGGCGCAAGCTGGAGCAGGCAGGCCTGGGTGACGGCGGCGGCATCGAGACGATGCGCCAGCAGGGCTATCGCTTCAGTCTGGAAACCCTGCCCGACAGTGAAGCGGAGTCCAGCGCTGCCCCTGGCCCCGGTTCGATGGCCCCACTCGGGAACGGCCTGGGCCGCGGTTAACCGGCGACTCCGATCAGCCAGGCGGTTTCAGCCGCCAGCAGCAGCCAGCAGATCACGGCCAGCAGCTGGTACGTCCAGGGGGGGCTGATCCGGCCCACGCTGCTGAGGTCAAGCCCGCTGCGGCTGGCCACCTGTGCCAGAAAGTCGTCGAAACGCGCCACCCGTTGGGGCAGCAGATAGGCGCCGCCATCGGCGCTGCGCACGTAGAACACCCGGCCCCCCTGGCTGGTGCCCACGGGGGTGAGGCCGCGCACCTGATCCCAGGTCAACTGCCAGCCGCGGCGCAGCAGCCAGGCGCACCAGCTGGGATGGCCCACCGCGATGCCGCGGTTGTCCACGCGCACCTGCTCGCTCACCAGGGCCAGGATCAAACCCAGGCCCAGTGGCACCGCGATCAGCATGGCGATCCGGAGCCCCTCGGGCGCCAGCACCGGCAGCGGCAGCACCAGCGCCAGATACAGCGCCACCAGGGTGGAGCGGATCAGCGGGGCCATGGGATACACCCGCTCACCGCTTGTGCTCACGGCATCGCTCACGGCCACTCAGCGGTCGTCCGCGGAGCCGGGCAGCGGCTCCACGATCGAGGGCGGCACATAACGCCCGCCGAACACCTCGGCTTCGCGGCCTTTCCAGAACTCCCCGAGCCGCATCAGATCGGCATGGGCCTCCTGCACCTTGGCCAGGTACTCCTCCGGGGCCATCGAGTCCTTGGCTTCCTGCAGCTTGGCGAGGCGCAGCATGTGCAGCGTCCAGGGCTTGCTCAGCTCACCGCGCGCCTCGAAGTAGCGGGCCAGATCCTCCGAGCTGGGACGGGGAGCTGCGCTCATGGCGGCGGACCAACGGATCCCCAGGCTATGGAGCCAGATGGGGCAGCGTGGATCAGGCGGGCAACGCGAACGGATTGAGCCCCAGATCGGCGCCGATGCGGTGGGCGCAGGCGAAGCCGCTGAAGGCCACCGCGTTCAGTCCCTGGCCCGGGAAGCAGGAGTCCCCCACGCAGTACAGCCCGGGCACACCGGTGCGGTTGAACGGCATCGGCAGCAGCCCGGGCAGCCGCAGCGCCGGGATCGGGCCGTAGCTGCCGCCCATCCGGCCCAGAAAGCGGCGGTGACTGCGCGGGGTGCCCACCTCCCGGTGTCGGATCGCACCCCTCAGGCCGGGCAGAATCGTTTCCAGCCGCTGGATCAGGCGGTCGGCATCGGCCTGCTTCTTGGCGGCGTAGGCGCTGGGGCTCAGATCCCGCCAGTGCTCGATCGAGCTGGGGGTGAAGGTGTGCAGGATGTGGCGGCCGGCGGGCGCCAGCGAGGGATCCAGCAGCGTGGGCATCGACACGAACACCACCCCCTGCTCGGCCTCCAGCTCCTCCCAGCGCTCCAGCAGCAGGTGGTGGCAGTGGAAGCCCTCCGGCACCACCCGGGCCTCGATGCCCAGGTGCAGCGAGAGGAACGAGGGGGAGGGCTTGTAGCGCCTGCGCCAGGTGGTTTCGCTTGCCGGCGTGTGCTCGGCATCCACCAGCCCGCCAAAGGTGTCCCAGCGGGTGGCGTTGCTCACCACGCGCCTAGCCCGCAGCTCCTCGCCATTGGCCAGCCGCACCCCTACGGCCCTGCCGTTCTCGATCACCACCTGGGTGACGCGCGCCCGATAGCGGATCGCGCCACCGTGGGCTTCCAGGCCCGCCACCAGTTTTTCGGCGATCACGCCCACGCCGCCCCTGGGGTAGTTGATGCCGCCGGCATGGCGATCGGAGAACACCATGCCCGCATTGATCATCGGCGTGAGGTCTGCCGGCATCACGCTCCAGCAGAAGCACTCCATGTCGATGAACTTCAGCAGGGCCGGATCCTGGATGTGCTTGCGGGCCACATCACCGGCGTTGAAGGGTAGCCAGCGCGCCAGCCCCAGGCAGGCCAGCGGCGCACGGAAGAACACCTTGGCCAGATAGGCCGGATCCTCCAGCGACAGCAGCGGCATGGCATCAAGGCAGTTGAACACCTGCCAGCAGGTGTCGTAGAAGGCGCGGATGCCCCTGGCCTCGTGCGGAAACAGGGCGGTGAGATCGGCGATGAACGTGTCGTAGTCGCGCGCCACCGCCACGTTGAGCCCCCCCGGCAGGTGGTATTCGAGCTGGGCTGGATCGGGCACCGTCTCGCAGTGCTGGCCCACATCACCCAGGGCGCGGGTGAGCAGGTTGGTGTGGCCCTTCTCGCCGAAGCCGAAGATCATCGAGGCGCCCACATCAAAGGTGTAGCCCTCGCGCCGGAAGCTGCCGCCGCTGCCGCCCGGGATCAGGTAGCGCTCCAGCACCAGGGTTTTGGCGCCCTTGGCCGCCAGCTGGCTGGCGGTGACCAGCCCGCCGATGCCGCTGCCGATCACGATCACGTCCCAGGCCGTGGCGTTGCTGGCGAGGGCGCTGGAGGTCACGGCGGCGGGGCAGGCACTGGCGGCGACCCTAGGAAGCGGCCCCTCTCGATACGTACGGCGCCAGATCCGCCAGGGCCCGGTCGCGGTAGGCGCCGTAGCGGCGGCGCTTGTCGCGGATGCGTTCCGGCAGCTCGGGCAGCAGGCCGAAGTTGGGGGGCATGGGCTGGAACTTTTCGCTCGGGGCCTCGGAGATGAAGTGGGTGAGGGCGCCGATCATCGTGGTGGGCGGCAGTTGGATGGGCTCCAGCCCCCGCGCCAGCCGGGCGGCGTTGGTGCCGGCCAGCCAGCCGCCGGCCACCGCTGCCGCATAGCCCTCGGTGCCGGTGATCTGCCCCGCCGCCAGCAGGGTGGGCCGCCCCCGGAACTGCAAGGTGGGCTCCAGCAGCTGGGGCGATTCCAGAAAGGTGTTGCGGTGCATCACCCCGAAGCGCACGAACTCGGCGTTCTCCAGGCCCGGGATCATCCGCAGCACCCGTTTCTGCTCGCCCCATTTGAGGTTGGTCTGGAAGCCCACCAGGTTCCAGAGGCGGCCGTCCTTGTCTTCCTGGCGCAGTTGCACCACGGCGTAGGCGCGGTTGGCGCGGCGCACGTCGCGGTCGTTCACATCGCCCCAGCGCGGGTCCCACAGGCCGATCGGCTTGAGCGGGCCGTAGCGCATCGTGTCTTCGCCGCGGCGGGCGAGCTCCTCGATCGGCAGGCAGCCCTCGAAGAAGGTGGCGTTCTCTTTTTCGAAATCCTTGAGTTCGGCTTGTTCAGCGGCCAGCAGCGCCTCGCGGAAGGCGAGGAACTGCTCCTTGTTCATCGGGCAGTTGATGTAGTCGGCGTCGCCCTTGTCGTAGCGGGAGGCGCGGAAGGCCACCGCCAGATCGATGCTCTCGCCCTCCACGATCGGGCTGGCCGCATCGAAGAAATGGCAGTCGCCGCGGCCGGTGAAGGCGCGCAAATGCTCCGCCAGCGGTTCGCTGGTGAGCGGGCCGGTGGCCAGCACGGCGATCTCACCGGGCTGAGGCAACTGGGTGTGCTCGCGCCGCTCCACGCTCACCAGCGGATGCTGCTCCAGCGCAGCGGTGAGGGCCGCGCTGTAGCGGCCGCGGTCCACCGCCAGGGCGCCGCCGGCTGGCACGGCATGGGTATCGGCGGTGCCGATCACCAGCGAGCCCAGCCGCCGCAGTTCCTCCTGCAGCAAGCCGGCGGCTCGATCGCTGCTGAGGGCCCCGAAGCTGTTGCTGCATACCAGCTCGGCAAACTCAGCGCTGTGGTGGGCCGGCGAGCGGCGCACCGGCCGCATCTCCACCAGTCGCACCCGCAGCCCGGCCCGGGCGATCTGCCAGGCCGCCTCGGTGCCGGCCAGCCCCGCCCCGATCACCAGCAGCTCGGGCTGGGCTGGGCTGGCAGAACGGAGCGCGGTTGGATTGACGTTCGGCCGGTTGAGGAGCTGCCTCAGGGCGCGTTGCAGTCGGCCGAACACAGCAGGGGGATCAGGCGCGGGCGCGCTTGATCATCAGCTGCAGCTGACCCACGGCAGCCCGGCCGATGTGAAACACGGCCCAGCCGGCAGCCAGCAGGATCGGAGTGGCAACCAGCACCAGCCGAGCGTCCATGGGGGGGCAAAAGGAAGGTGCGCCGATCTTAAGGACTGCCCCGCGCGCCTCGCCGGCCGGCCGGGAGAGCTGATTGGATTCGTTTCAGAAAGCCGGTTCAGAAGCCGGCCTGCTCAGAAGCCGGTGTCGTGGCTGCGGCCGGCATGGGCCATGGCCAGGCGCCGATAGCGCCGGGCGTGTTCCCGCTGCGCTTCCACCGCCTCGGCCCCCAGCTCCCGCTTCACCTGGGCCGGCGCCCCCATCACCACCGCCCCCGGCGGCACATCCCGGGTCACCACCGCTCCGGCGGCCACCAGCGCCCCAGCCCCCACGGTCACGCCGTTGAGCACGATCGCGCCGATGCCGATCAGGCAGCCGTCCTCCAGGGTGGCGCCATGCACCACGGCCCGGTGGCCGATGGTCACATCGGCGCCGATCGTCACCGGCTGGCCGGGATCGCCATGCAGCACGGCGCCATCCTGCACGTTGCTGCCCGGGCCGATCACGATCGGGCATACATCGCCGCGGGCCACGGCCGTGGGCCAGAGGCTGGCCCCTGCGGCCAGGCGCACATCGCCGATCAGCACGGCGCTCTCCGCCACCCAGGCGTCGGGGTGCACCTGCGGAGCGGGCCAGGGAGCACGCATCACGAGGCGGGGCGGCTCACGATCACCAGGCCGCGGCTGAGCCGGGAGTCTGGATCGGTGGTGCGGATCGCGCGCCACAGCGACTCCAGCGGCACCCACACCGAGGGATAGCGGTAGCGCGCCACATCCAGGATCAGCACCCGATCACTGGCGGCGTGATACGCGGCCACCGGGGAAATGTGCCCCCCGCCCTCCTGGCCGATGCTGCTGCGCAGGTAGTTCACCAGCAGCCGGTCGTTGGGATTGGCCTGGTTGGCGATCACCAGTCGGCGAAAGGCCGCCAGATCGATGCTGCTGCCATGGATGGCCTCGGCGTTGGCGCCTGCACTCAGCAGCAGGCCGCGCAGTTGCTGCAGGGTCATGCCGCGGCGCGCCACCTGCTCCGGTGCCAGCACGGCCTGGGTGGCCTCTGCGCTGAACAGGTTGTCCTGGGTCCAGAAGCGGTAGCGGCCGTAGCCGCTGGCGGCTGGAGCGGGCACCGCCAGGGAGTTGAGCGCCATCACGCTGCTGGCCACGCCGCAGTAAGCCAGGTTGGCCTGGGTGAGAAACGTCTCCGCCAGGGCGCCGTAGTCGGCCCGCTCGCGGCTGCTGCTGAGCAGCGCCAGGCCAGCCGGCTCGGCCAGGGAGGTGAGCGGGCGCGTGGTTGGTGCAGGACCGGCCAGTACGGCCGAGCTGAGGCACCAGGCCGCCGCCGGGCTCAGCAGGGCGGCGGCGAAACGGCGGATGGCACGGCGGATGGCACGGTGGGGGCGGCGATGGGCCACGGCCTTGCGTCCAGGCGCTGGAACGTATCGCTGGAACGTTAGGTGCGCGATTCGCCGGCCGGCCGGAGAGCGCTCAGCTGCGCCGGCGCAGGTGTTCATAGGCCCGACAGAAGGCTTCACCCAGGGCGTCGCGCAGCACCCCATCGGCGCTGAACGCCTCCAGGGCTGCCGCCAGGCTGGCGGGAAGGGCGCGGGCCGCTGCCCCCTCAGGCGGATCGGTGTAGAGGTTGGCATCGCTGCGGGGGCCGGCATCGAGCTGACGCTCGATGCCATCGAGGCCGGCGGCCAGCACCGCCGCCTGCAGCAGGTAGGGGTCGGCGTCGCCGTCGGCAAGGCGCAGTTCCAGGCGCTGGTCGTCGGGCAGGCGCACCATGTGGGTGCGGTTGTTGCCGCCGTAGCTGATCCACGCCGGCGACCAGGTGGCCCCGGAGTTGGTGGTGCTTCCCCCCAGCCGCTCGTAGCTGTTCGGCGTGGGGTTGGTGATGGCGCAGAGCGCCGGGGCGTGCTCCAGCAGACCCGCCAGGAAGTGGTACGCGAGCGGCGACAGGCCGCGCTCGCCGCTGGGGTCGTGGAAGGCGTTAGCGCCCTCCTGGTTCCAGAGCGAGAGGTGCAGATGGCAGCCGTTGCCGGTGAGTTCGCGGAACGGCTTGGGCTGGAAGCTGGCGCTCATGCCGTGGCGTTCGGCCAGCGAGCGCACCATCACCCTGAAGAACGCGTGGCGGTCGGCGGTGGTGAGCGCCTCGCAGAAGGTCCAGTTCACCTCGAACTGGCCATTCGCGTCTTCGTGATCCGCCTGGTACGGACCCCAGCCGAGCTGCTCCATCGCCTCCAGCAGCTCGCTGATCAGCGGGTAGTGGCGCATCAGGGCGAGCTGGTCGTAGCAGGGTTTGCTCTGGCGATCGGCGCGGTCGGCGATCGCTTCGCCGCTGGCATCCAGCAGGAAGAACTCCGGCTCCACGCCGGTGCGGAATTCCAGCCCCATCGCCTTGGCCCGCGCCAGCTGGCGTTGCAGCACCGTGCGCGGTGACTGCTCCAGCACCTCGCCCTCCACCTGCAGGGTGGAGGCCACCCAGGCCACCTCCGGCTGCCAGGGCAGCAGCGTGAGACTGGCCGGATCGGGGAGCGCCACCACATCGGGATCGGCGGGCGTCAGGTCGAGCCAGGCGGCGAAACCCGCGAAGCCGGCACCCTCGGCCTCGAGCCTGGCGGCGGCAGCGGCCGGCACCAGCTTGGCCCGCTGCACCCCGAACAGGTCGCTGAAGGAGAACAGAAAGTGGCGGATGCCGTGGTCGTTGGCGAAGCGGGCGAGCTGGCTCATCGGCTGGGGCAGGGGGGCAGGTCGGCGCAGAGGTCGTCGAGGGCTTGGCGGATCACGGCCTGCTCGGCCGGGGCGTCGCGCGGGTTGCCGGCCCGATGCCCCATCACCGAGGGGATCTCGCCGTAGCGGGCACCGGGGATCAGGGCCGCCTCGGCGGCGATGTCGGCGGGGGTGAAGTAGAGGTCGTGGCTGCCGGCCAGCAGGGTGGTGCGGGCGCGCACGCGGCCCAGGGCGCCGGCCAGATCGCCCGCACAGCCGGCGGCTTGGGCCACGTCATTGGCCAGCCAGGTGTCGAGCATCGACAGCAGGTTGTGGGGGTCGTGGCGGCTGTAGGCCGGCAGCCAGGCCCCCTCCAGATAGGCCTCCAGGCTGTCGAAGCCGAGGGCCTGCAGATCCAGCTCGCGGAAGAACGGCTGGCTGCAGGCCCAGCTGGCGTAGATGGTGGCGAAGGTGCGCAGGCCGATCTCCGGCACGCCGTTGAAGCGGTGGCCATCCCAGGCCGGATCGGCGGTGAGCGCCCGCCGCAGGCTCAGCAGAAACACCGTGTTGTGGGGGCTGGTGCGGGCTGTGCCGCACAGGCCCAGCACCCGCTGGCTGCGCTCCGGTTCGAGCACCGCCCAGTGCAGCGCCTGCTGCGCCCCCATCGACCAGCCGTAGATCAGCGCCGGCGCCTCCACGCCGAACACCTCCTCCAGCAAGCGGCGCTGGGCGCGCACGTTGTCGGCATGGCTGAGCACCCAGCCGTCTTCCGCCAGGCCCATGGCGCTGGTGCTCGGGCTGGAGGAGCGGCCGTTGCCGAACTGGCTCACCAGCACCACGCACCAGCGCCTCGGATCGAGGATCGGACCGATCGCCCAGTCGATGTCCTCCGGCCAGGCGCCGTAGGAGCTGGGATAGAGCACCAGGTTGGAGCGATCGGTGTTCAGCGCACCGAACACCCGGTAAGCGATCTCGGCGTTGGCCAGGGTGTGGCCGCAGTGGAAGCGGAAGCAGCCGAGCGACAGGAGGCCATCACGGCCGGAGCCGGCCATCAGGCGCGCTCCGGGATGGCCAGCACACTCAGATCACGCAGGAACTCCCGGTGCACCGCCACATAGCCCGGGGCGATGTGCCCCAGCTGGGGAGCCAGATCCCGGTGGGCCGCCGCCAGGGCGTGGAACGGCAGGGAGGGATAGAGGTGGTGCTCGCTGTGGAAGGGCATGTTCCACATCAGCCAGCGCAGCGGAGCGGCGGTGAGCGTGGTACGGGTGTTCTGCAGGCCGTTGTCGGTAGTGGCGCAGCCGCCGTGCTCGGCCAGCAGCACGAAGCGCAGCAGCGGTTGACCCAGCGCCAGCGGCAGCAGCCAGGCCCAGAGCAGCAGGCCGTTGCCAGCTGGAATCGAGGCCAGCAGCAGCACGCCATACACCGCGAACTGGCGGCGGATCGAATCGCGCACCTGGGCTGCGGCCTCCTCGGGGATGTAGGGGCAGCCGCTGAAGTCACCGCGCAGGCCGCGCCAGTGGCCGCGCAGCTTGGCGAGCCACCAGGGGAGCCCGCTCAGCTCCAGCAGGTAGGCGGCCAGGGTGCTGGGCGGTGGATCCTCCAGCTCCGGATCGAGGCCGGGCTGGTGGGTGTAGCGGTGATGCCACTGGTGATAGCGGCGGTAAAAGTCGGCGTTGTAGAAGCTCAGCACCCCCGCCCACCAGGCCACCGCATCACTGATCTCGCGGCTGGCGAAGGCCGTGCGATGGCCGCATTCGTGCATGGCGCAGAAGCCGAAGGCCAGCGCGGCTCCCAGCGTGAGCAGCGCCACCAGGCGCAGCGGCAGGGGCAGGGCAGGCTGCAGCCAGATCGCGCCGCTCACCACGATCACGGCCAGATGGCCGATCACCTGCCGCCAGCCGGCCGTATCGGAGCGATGGTTGAGCTGGGCCAGCCGATCCGCCGCGATCAGCGGGCTGAGCGCACTGGCACGGGTGGGGGCCACGGGGCAACACAACGGACGACGTCACTGTCTGCCAGGGTCTGGCAGCTCGACCGTTCAGAGTGAACAGTGGCGAGCCTCCGTAGATTCGGCCTGTCAAGCCGCAGAGCCGCCGCAGAGCCATGGTCAGCAGCGAAGCCCAGCGCCAGACCCTGATCAGCTCGCTGCGGCGCCGTTGGATCGAGGCCCTGGAGGCCAACGACGCCGAGGCCAGGCAGGCCCTGTTCAAGGAGGCGGTGTATCTGGGCATTCAGCCGGAAGAATTCACCGGCAACAGCTGAAGCCAACGCGTCGCCTGTCGGATGGAGCCGCTGATCTGCCACAGCCTCTGGGGCTATGCCGGGGATCTGGAGGGCGCGATCCAGCGGGCCCGCTGCCATGGCTTCGATGGCATCGAGGCCAACCTGCAGCATCCGGTGTTTTCTGGCCTGGAGCCCGGCGCGATTCAGGCGGTGCTGCAGCAGGCAGGCCTCGCGCTGATCGTGGAACTGGTGACAGGCGGTGGTTACGTGCCGGCGCTGGAGCTGGGGCCCGAGCAGCACCTGGCGGAGCTGGAGCAGTTGCTGGCCGAGGCCCAGGCGCTGCGCCCGCTGCGCATCAGCGTGATCACCGGCAGCGACAGCTGGCCCCTGGAGCGGCAGCATCGTTTTCTGGAGCGGGCCGTGCGGTTGGCCGCTGGTTCGGCTGCACCGGTGAGTTTTGAAACCCACCGCAGCCGCAGCCTGTTCAACCCCTGGATGATCGGCCCCCTCCTGGAGGAGCACCCCCAGCTGCGGCTCACCGCCGACCTCAGCCATTGGTGCTGCGTGAGTGAGCGGTTGCTGGAGCCCGAGCTGGCACCGGTGCAGGCGATGGCCGATCGGGTGGATCACATCCACGCCCGCGTGGGCCATGCCCAGGGGCCTTCGGTGGGCCATCCCTTCGCTCCTGAATGCGGCGAGGCCCTGGCCGCCCACCAGCGCTGTTGGCAGCTGTTTGTGCAGCGCCAGCGCCAGCGCGGCCACAGCCCCAGCACGATCACACCCGAGTTCGGCCCCGATGGCTACCTGCCGCTGTTGCCCTTCACCGCCGCGCCCGTGGCCGATCTGCTGGCGATCAACACCGCCATGGCGCAATGGATCCGCGGCGGTGCCCTGGAGCCCGAAGCGCCCTAACTCGGGCTGAGTTCGTTGGGCGTGAGTTGCATCAGCCGGACGTAGAGCGCCTGCTGCTGCAGGATCCGCTGCTCCAGCCGGTGCGCAGGGCCGGGCCTCAGGCCGCTGGCGTAGCCGCGCTGGCAACCCTCCACCAGCTGGCGGTCTTCTTCCAGGAAGGTGCGCATCTCCGCCAGCCAGGCATCGGCCTGCGGCTCCAGCGCCGCCTCGGCCAGCAGCCATAGCTCCATGCGGCAGTGATCCAGGCCCAGGGGCGGGAACTGGAGCACGGCCATGCGGCCGTCGGGCCAGAGCAGCACGTGCGTCCAGGGAGCCAGACCAAAGGTGAGGAACTCGCCGCCCTCACCCCAGGGGGTGGCCAGCAGCGTGCCGTGGTTGCTGAGCGCATGGCGGTAGTCGCGCACGGGCCCCTGTTCGCGGTGCAGCGTGGTGGGGTGGGCGATGGCGACGTGGTAATCGTCGAGAGTGTTGTCGTGGGCCACCTTCCAGTTGCACTGGAGCGTCACGCTGGCCTGGCGCAGCAGCTTGCGGGGCCGGTGCAGCAGCTCGCCGGCTTCTGCCAGCAGGAGATCGAGCTGATCGTCCAGCGCCAGGGGAGCGCTGCCGCCGGCCACCCAGATCAGGCCGCCCAGTTCCCGGCAGGGGAGCTGCTCGAGCGGCCACGCGGAGCGGTGGAAGGGCTCGATGAAATCGCTCTCGCGGGCGGCGGCGCGCAGCGTGCCGCTGAGGTCGTAGGTCCAGCCGTGATAGGGACAGACCAGCCGCTTGCAGGCGGTGCTGCCAGCGGCTGAAGCCACAAGCGGCATGCCCCGATGGGGGCAGCGGTTGAGGAAGGCGCGCACCACACCCCCCGCGCGGGTGAGCAGCAGGGGCAAGGCCAACAGCTCCGTGGCCATGGCGTGGCCATCGGCGAGCGCGTCTGAACTGGTGATCGGATGCCACAACCGCCCGGCGTAGTTGCGCCGTTCCCGATCAGCGATCTCCGGGGCGCTGTAGAGCCAGCCTGGCAGGAAGGGGGATCTCATCGGTATTGGCTGTGGCGTCCGCTCAGGGGCTCAGGGCTGGTTCCAGGCCCCGCAGGCAGTGGGCCAGCTCCTCGCGCAGTTGCAGGAACCCCGGCGACACCCGCAGGTGGGCCATGTTGCTGCGGTCGAGGTTCACATCCACACTGCGCACGATTCGCCCGGGCGAGGGCGCCATGATGTGCACGCGGTTGGCCAGCAGCAGGGCCTCCTCCAGATCGTGGGTGATCAGCAGGGCGGTGAGGCCGGTCCGGCGCCAGAGCTGGTGCAGGAACTCCTGCATCGATTCGCGGATCTGGATGTCGAGGGCGCCGAAGGGCTCATCCAGCAGCAGCACCTGCGGTTCAGCTGCCAAAGCGCGGGCGATGGCGATGCGCTGCTGCATGCCACCGGAGAGTTCCCGGGGCAGCTTGCGGGCCGCATCGGCCAACCCCACCACCTCCAGGAAATAGGCCGTGCGCTCGCGGATCTCCTGGCGGGGCCGGCGCTGCAGCTGCATGCCGAAGGCCACGTTCTGCGCTGCCGTGAGCCAGGGATAGAGGCTGTATTTCTGAAACACCATGCCCCGGTCGGAGCCGGGGCCCCGCACGGTGTGGCCGTCGATGTTGATGCTGCCTGCACTGGGCTGCTCGAGCCCGGCGATCAGCCGCATCACCGTGGATTTGCCCGATCCTGAACGTCCCACCAGCGCGAGGAATTCGCCAGCGTGGAGATCAAAGCTCACGCGATCGAGTACGAGTTTGGCCTTGGCACCATGGCCGAAGCTCTTGCAGACGCTGGAGACCTGAAGATGCATGGGTTGGGATCAGTTGGCCCAGGCGCAGCTGCGGCGCATCAGAAAGCGGAAGCCCAGATCGATCAGCAGGCCGATCAGGCCGATCACGATCAGGCCCAGGAAGATCTCATCGGTGCGCAGGAAGCGCTGGGCGAGGCTGATGCGCTTGCCCAGTCCTTCGGTGGCGGCTACCAGTTCGGCCACGATCACCAGGTTCCAGGCGGAGGCCATGTTGATCCTGTAGGTGTCGAGCACCTGGGGAGCGATGTAGGGCGCCACCACGCGGGTGAGGATCGGTAAGCCGCGGCCACCGAGGGTGCGGGCTGTTTCCACCAGTTCATGCGGTACGAACTTCACCGCATCCATGATCATCAGGGTATTGAAGAAGAAGGTGCCGATGAAGATCAGCAGCACCTTCGGTAGTTCCTCCAGGCCGAAATAGATGATCAGCAGCGGGATGAAGGCCGGCGCCGGCATGTAGCGGATCAGGCCCATCAGCGGCTCCAGCAGCCGGCACACCACCGGATTGGTGCCCATCGCGATCCCGATGGGCAAGGCCAGGCCGGCCGAGAGAGCAAAGCCGATGAACACCCGCTGAATGCTGGCCAGGGCGTCCTTCAGCAGAAGGCCGCTCGACCACTGCAGCTGGCCCGCCTGAAGCACCGCCTGCGGTGAAGGCAGAAACAATGTGTCCACCAGGCCACTGCTGCTGATCAACCACCAGAGCAGCAGCACCGCCGCCATCCCCAGGACCCCGAGGGTCCAGGGATGCTTCAGCCAGCGACGCATCAGGGAGGAGTGCATCAACCTCGCCTCACTCCTTCGCGTTGTTCACGAAGGTGGCATTCAGCAGGTTGCTGATGTCGGGCTTGGCCTTGGCCAGTCCCACCTCCACCAGAAAGGCACTGATCTGCTCCGCTGCGTAGGGCAGTGAGGTCATCGTGGTGCCGGGTTTGAAGTTCTGGCGGTTCTCCGCGAGGGTCTGGATGGTGGTGCCGGCGTCGTAGGCCTTGAACTCTGCCTCACTCACCCCTGAGCGCTCCACCAGGATCGGCAACGTGGCGCCTGGATCGCTCTTCATCAGCTTCAGGGTGGCGAACCAGGCATCCACCACCTTCTGAATTGCCTCGGGGTTTTGCTTCACAAACTCCGTGCGGCATACCAGCAGGTCGCTGATGGCTCCGGGATGATCCTTGGAGGTGGTGATCGCCTTGCTGCCCGGGCGCTTCAGCGCCTGGGTGGTGAAGGGGGCATAGACGCCGGCGGCATCCACCTTGCCGGCGGCAAAGGCGGCGGCGGCAGCGCCGGTTTCCAGCGGCACGAAGGTGATGTCAGATCCCTTCAGGCCCGCATCCTTGAGCACCTTCAGCAACAGGTAGTGATCCACCGTGCCTTCCTCGGCGGCCACCTTCTTGCCCTTCAGATCGGCAACGGTCTTGATGCCTTCGGCGGCGATGATCTGGTCGTTGCCGGTGGAGTAGTCGTTCTGGAGCACCACCTGTAGCTCGGCGCCGCCCGCGATCGAGCTGATGGTGTCGTTGAGGGTCTGGCTGTTGCAGTCGAGCTGGCCCGCGTTGAGGGCGTTGATGCTGTCGAGGTAGCCGTCAAACCACTGCATCTTGGCGTTCACGCCCGCCTGTCCGAACAGGCCCTTGGCTTCGGTGACGGCCCAGGGAAACCAGCCTGGCCAGGCGCTGTAGCCGATGCGCACCACTGGGCCAGTGGCGGCCGGTTTCTGGCAGGCGGTGAGCAGGCCTGTGCCCAGGCTCAGCAGCAGGGCGAGGGCTGCCGCGCGGCGGCGGCCTACCTGTTTGTTTGGCAACGTCATGGGATCAGATGAACAGCGTGAAGCGTTGGTGGGCTCAGAAGAATTCGAGATAGCGAGCCTGTTCCCAATCAGAAACAGCGCAGTGGTACGACTCCCACTCCTCACGTTTGTAGGCCACATAGGCAGCGAACATGGCATCACCGAATACGGTTCGCGATAGTGGGTCGGCCTCAAAGGCGTCGATGGCCTCACTCAACGTGCGCGGCAAGGTGGTGAGCCCCCGCTCGGCCCGCTCCTCCGTGGTGAGCGTGTAGGCGTTCACCAGGTTGGGCGCGCCTGGATCGAGCCGCTCACGAATGCCCTCCAGGCCCGCAGCAAGAATCATGGCCGCACCCAGATAGGGGTTGCAGGAGATATCTGCCGCCCGGCATTCCACCCGCCCCCCAGCCGATGGAATCCGCAGCATGTTGGTGCGGTTGTTGTTGCCGTAGCAGATGAATACCGGTGCCCAGGTGAAACCGCTCATGCTTCCCTGCGCCACCAGCCGCTTGTAGCTGTTCACCGTGGGGGCGATCACGGCGCAGATGGCCGCGGCGTGGCGCAGCACACCAGCCATGAAGTGATGCGCCAGCTCGCTCACCGCGCCAGGAGTATGGCCGGGGGTCAGGAAGAGGTTGTCGCCGCTCTTCAGATCGGCCAGCGACATGTTGTAGTGCGCGCCGCTGCCGGTGCGATCGCCGAAGGGCTTGGGCATGAATGTGGCGATCAACCCATGGCGGTGGGCGATCTCCTTGGCCATCAACTTGAAGAAGGTGAGCCGATCCGCCATGGTGAGCACCTCGGCGTAGTCGAAGTCGGTCTCGAACTGTCCGGGCCCGTCTTCGTGGTCGAAGGAATACACCCCCCAGCCCAGCTGGTTCATGGCGCTCACCAGCTCATCGAGCCAGGGCAGGTTGTCGAGCAGGGTGCGAACGTCGTAGGCCGGTTTATCGAGGGTGTCGCGGTCGCTGTAAGGGGTGGGCTTTCCTTGCGCGTCGCGGCGCAGCACGAAGAATTCGGTTTCGATGCCGAGATTGAAGCGGTAGCCCATCGCGGCCGCCTCGGCCCGCACCCGGTGGAGGATGTTGCGGCTGCAGGCTTCAAACGGCTTGCCGTTCAGATGCAGGGTGCTGGCGAACCAGGCCACATCGGGCTTCCACGGCAGCACCGTGAGGGAGGCGGGATCAGGCACGGCCGCCACCTCGTCGTCGCTCACCTCCTGGGGGACCCCATCGAGGGCCGCCCCGGTGAACAGTTCGGAGCCCCGCAGCATCTGGTCCAGGTGTGCAAGCGGCACGGCCTTGGCCTTGCTCACCCCATGCAGATCCACAAAGCTGGCCAGCGCATAACGCACGCCACGGGCTTCCAGATCGGAAGCCAACCCAGCGCCGTTGGCGGCGGGCACTGAAGATTGAAGCAGCGTCATGCGGTCACCAGGGCGGGGCATTGAACGGCGGTCTGTTGCTGCACCTGTTGCCGCAGCCAGGTGTGCCAGTTGTCGAGGCCTTCACCGCTGGTGGCCGACACGCGGATCACCGTGGCGCGGGGATTCACCTGATGGAGGTGGGCCTCGATGCGCTCCACATCCACCGGCAGGTAGGGCAGCAGATCGGTCTTGGTGACCAGCACGCAATCCGCCTCGCGGAACATCACCGGGTATTTGAGCGGTTTGTCATCGCCCTCGGTGACGCTCAGCAGGGCCACCTTGCGGTGCTCACCCACCGCGAATTCGGCAGGACACACGAGGTTGCCCACGTTCTCCACCCAGAGGATGTCGAGCGCGGCGGGATCCAGGCGCTGCCTGAGCAGCTTGAGGCCACCGCTCACCATGGCGGCGTCGAGATGGCAGGCCCGACCGGTGGTGATCGGCACCACCGGCACCCCCACCGCTTCCAGCCGCTCGGCATCGAGCTGGGTGGTCATGTCGCCCTCGAGCACCGCCATGGCGAACGTGGGGGCGAGGGCTGCCAGGGAGCGCTCCAGCAGCGAGGTCTTGCCCGCGCCGGGGCTGCTCATCACGTTGAGGCACAGCAGTCTCCAGGCATCGAAGTGCTCACGGTTGTGCTCGGCCTGGTGCTGGTTGGCGGCCAGCAGGTTGAGGCCCAGCGTGTCTTCCAGGGGCATATGCATGGTTTTCAGGCCGCAATGGGTGTGGGGAGGGTGTAATCCACGGAGCGAATGCGCAATTCACGGCCGCTCACGATCTCTTCCATGGGGTGATCGCAACAGGGAGAGCGATACCCCCGATCAGCCGAGGGCGTGTAGGTGCTGCTGCACACCAGGCAGCGCCCTACCAGGGGCACGGTTTCAATCGCCAGCTCGGCGCCATCGAGCCAGCTGCCCTGCACGGCCGCCCGCCAGGTGAACACCAGCTGGTCGGGTTCCACGCAGGTGAAGGTGCCCACCTGCAGGTGCACCCGGTTCACCACGGGGCTGGCGGGGGCGTGCCGCTGCTTCCAGTCGTTCATGGAGAGCAGCAGGCACTTGGTCATATCGACTTCGTGCATGGCCTATCTCCAGGCCTGATCGACGTTCATGTTGCAAACCTCACTGATCCAGCTCGGTTTCTGCCGGCGCGGCAGCTGGCCGCTCACCACGAGGTGGGCCATGGTGTCGCAGATCACCCGGGTGGCCATCAGCGAGGTCATGTCGCTGATGTCGTAGGGCGGCGATACCTCCACCACTTCCAGGCCGCACACCGGTACGTTGCGCACGATCAGCTCCAGCAGCTTGAGGGCTTCGCGCGGCAGCAGGCCGCCCGGCTCGGGCCAGCCGGTGCCGGGCACGAAGCCGGCATCGATGCAGTCGATATCGAAGGAGATGTACACACAGTCGGTGCCATCGGTGGCCCGCTCGATCGCGTATTGAGCCGCCGCCTCCAGGCCCATCTCGCAGATGTCCGTCACGGTGAGCACGTTGGTGCCGCGCTCCCGGCATACCTTCACGCCTTCGCGGGGCACCTGCCAGCCGCCGATGCCGAGCTGCACCAGGTTGGTGGCCGGCGCGTTGGCCATGTTCGTGGCGTGGAACCACGGGCAGGTGTGCATGCGCTCATCCAGATCGATCTCCTGGGTGTCCACATGGCGATCGAAGTGGATGATCCCCACCTTCCTGTCGCCCAGGTGGCGGCAGACGCCCCGCACGGTGGGGAAGCCGATCGAGTGGTCGCCGCCGAGGATGATCGGGAAGGCGCCACTGCTGAACACGTGGGCGATGCCTTTGGAGATCTGATCGAAGCTCTTCTCGTTGTTGGCCGGGATCGTGAAGATGTCGCCCACATCGCAGAGTGTGATCTGTTCGCGCAAATCCACCCCCATTTCGTAGTTGTAGGGGGTGTATAAAGCTGAGATGCGCCGGATGCCCTGCGGGCCGAAACGGGTGCCGGGCCGGTAGGTGGTGCCGCAGTCGTGGGGCACGCCCACAATCGCCACGTCATAGTTTCCCACCTGATTCACATCTTCCAGGTAGGGAGCCTTCATGAAGGTGTTGATCCCCGCGTAGTGGGGCAGCTCTCCCCGCGAGAAGGTGGAGATGCGCCGGTCCACGATGCTCTCGGCCGCCTCAAGGCCGAAGCGGTGGGCCTGATCCACCTCCTGCTGCCAACCGGTGAGTGGCAGCGCCCGTTCCTTCTCAAGGGCTTGCATGCCCTCGCTCGGATGCCGACGCGCGAAGGCGTCCGATGGCGACGTCATCTGGGAAACCTGCTGCGGGAGGTTGGGGTGGAGCGGCCTCCCGGGCTTTTGTCCCTCCGTGTCACCGAGCAGCTGCAAGAGTTGCCCAGCGGTTTCCTCTCGGACCAGCCACCTGCCGTTGTTGGTGTACAACGACAGACCGGAACCCTAGGAATCCTGTCCGCAGGGCCATGGTGATGGCTCGCTGACTGCGACGTGGTGACGATCGCTACGGATTCGCTGGCTGCTGGCGCCGGATCGGGAACGCGGGCCCGCGTTTGCGGCAGCGCCGGTAGCGGTTGTTACGGTTGGCCCGTGGATGACGCGGCCCGGACGATCAACACGGTGAGCATCACGATGCGGTGAGCATCACGATTGCCAGCAGCGTCTGGAGGGCCGTGACCAGCTTTGTCTTGCGTGAAATCAGCGCCTCACTCGTGGGGCCGCCAGGTGTGCCTACATCCAGAAAGATTTCGATGAACATGAACACCAGCCCATTGCTCTTGTGATGGCGATACAGGCTGATGGCCAGCCCCATGGTCACCAGGATGAACACGCGCAGCAGATCGGCAGGGCCTGGCATCGCCTCAAGCCAGGGAGCGCGCGCCAGCTCGCTTGCATCGTCACATCCGGGCAGGAACGCAAACAGCTTGTAACGGCCTCCGGCAGTCTTCCTGGGCCGTCCTCACAATCCAGGTACCACCTCGCACCGGCCGGCATGGCTTCCTGCCAGACCCTCGGGCGTGACGTTGCGCGCCTGGTTCGATCTCTCAGCGACGACGACCTCGCCCAGTTCCAGGTGTTGGCAGCGCGCAGTCCCTCCAGCCCCCGCAGCCTGGCCTTCGGCATGGTGCTGCGTCGCGAGCGCCAGCGGCGCATGGGCGAGCGGGTGCAGCGGATGGAACGCTGCCTGTGGCTCTCGCGTCGGCGCGGCCGTCTGTGGCTGGCGTTCACCGGGGCCCTGCGCCGGCTCCGCTGGTTGCTGAGTCAGCCCAGTCGCCGTCGCTGCAGCGGCTGGCCGATCCCGTAGCCCACCGCCACCAGAGCCACCCCCAGCAGCAGGCTGGTGGCGAGCACCGCCACGGCGGCGCCCGGATCGCCAGTGCGCAGGGCCTTCGCCAACTCCAGCATCCAGGAGGAGAAGGTGGTGAGCGAGCCGCAGAAGCCGATCCCGACCGCCAGGCTCAGCCGCACCCGGGTGGGCCCCTGGGCGAGCACGACGCCGATCAGCAGGCAGCCGATCATGTTGGCGGCGAAGTCGGCGCTCACCACCCCGCGCAGACCGCCCACCAGGGAGGACGCCGCACTTTCCAGTGTCCAGCGCAGCAGGGCGCCGGGGATGGCGCCAGCCGCCACCAGGGCCAGATCGTGACCTTCGCGCCGCAGCTCCGGTTTCATGGCCGGGCCCCCAGGCTGAGGCCGGTGACCATCGCCAGCAGGCCCCCTGCCACCGAGCCGCCCACCAGCAGCCCCGCCTCCCGCCAGTGGCGCTGCACCAGCTCGGCCCGCAGCTCGGCGCTGAAGGTGGAGAAGGTGCTGAAGCTGCCCAGAAATCCCGTGCCCAGCAGCAGCAGCGTGCGCCGCGCGGCCACGCCACAGCTGTCTTCCAGACCCACGATCAGCCCGAGCGCGAAGCAGGCGATCACGTTCACCCCGAAGGTGCCCCAGTGCTTGCGCGGCAGCACCGGTGCGAGGTGGTCCACCACGCGGAACCGCAGCCAGGCGCCAGGTACAGCCCCGATGGCCACCATCAGGGCGTCCGTGTCGCCCCCCCATCCAGCCATGGCCATGCCTGCTTCAGGTGGCCGCATCCTCCCCTGGTGGGTCAGGCGGATCCGCCGTCCTGATCGCGTGGCTCCTGCAGGGTGGCGTGCATCTGGCGCTCCACCCGGCGCAGCTCCAGCCGCTCCTGCACATCGGGCTGCAGGCGTTTCACGGTGCGCGCCAGGCTGAGCATGAAGCGGGCTGCATCATCGGAGCTCATGCCGAAGCGCTCGCAGGTCTCGTGCAAGGCCTGGCTGAGGCAGTCGAGCTCGGGATCCACGCTCACGCCATCGGGCGCGGTGCCATTGGCGATGCGGAAGGCCCCGGCGATCAGGGCGTGCTCAATCGGAGTGGCGGCGGAGCGGGCCATTCCGCAACGCTATGCAGCGCCACCGCTGAGGCCCGAAGCCTTAGGGGTGTTTTCAGACTTCAGCCTTCGGGCTCGAGCTGAATCGTGCAGTGGCCGATGCCGATGCGGGCCAGGCGCCGCTTGGCCTCATGCAGCAGTTGCAGATCATCCAGTCCACCGCTGCGTCGCACCAGATGGGCGGTGAGGGCGTTCTGAGAGGTGCTCAGGGCCCACACGTGCACGTGATGCACGTCCACCACACCGGGCAGTTCGCGCAGGGTCTGGATCACCGCGTCCATCTCAATGCCGCGTGGCACCGCATCGAGGACGATCCCGAGCGCATCGCGCAGCAGCACAGAGCCGCTCCAGGCCACCGCCAGGCCCACCCCCACTGCGGTGAGCGCATCGATCCAGAATCGACCGGTGAGCTGCACCAGCACGGCGCTCATCACCACCGCCGCTGAAACGGCAGCGTCGGTGAGCAGGTGCACCACGGCCGCACGGCGGTTGAGGTCGTGGCTGTGGTCGGAGCCGAACAGCCGGGCGGAGAACAGATTCACCACCACTCCGGCGATGGCGGCCAGCAGCACCGGTCCGGCTTCGACCGGTTTGGGGGTGATCAGCCGTTGCACCGCTTCCACCAGCACCACGGCGGAGGCCATCAGGATCAGCACGCCGTTGGCCAGCGACGCCAGCTGGGTGCTGCGGCCGAAGCCATAGGTGAAGCGCCCCACCGGTGGCCGGGTGCTCAGCCGTTCTGCGCCCCAGCCCAGCAGCAGGCCCGCCACATCGCCGAGGTTGTGGACCGCATCGCCGATCAGGGCCAGGGAGCCGAACCCGAAGCCGATCACCAGCTGCAGGGCGGAGAGACCACAGTTGAGGATCACGCTCCAGCGGAAGGCCGCCGCTGATCCCGGATGGTGCCGGTGCTGTTCGGGGTGGGGCGTGCGCTGCATCTGCACCGCCGGGTGATCGTGCTGATGCCCCATGCGGCGGCGAAGAGCGTTCTTCTGGAACCTAGGGGCGCAAGCTCAACAGGGCGTTAAGGTGTGAGGGTTGTGGCTCATGCCAGCGGGCGCTGAACCCGACCAGCCCAACACTCCCGACACCGGCTCACTCACCTGTTGCTGAGGTGGCTGCCCTTCGGTGCGCGATCCATATCCCAAAGGAGACCTCAACCCATGACCCGTCCCAGCCAGCCAGCCCCAACCCACCGGCCGATCAAGGCCGTGAGCCCACCGCCGGCACCCACCTGGGAGGAGCTGCTGGGGCGTCGCTGAGCAGCGGTGAGGCCAGCTGGCCGGCCACCTCCCGGTGCACCACCGCCCGGTACAGGAGCATGTGCTCCTCCACCAGCAGCATCCAGAGGTAGTCGGCCAGAAGCTGGGGCCGCTGCCAGCCCAGCTGGATCAGCTGACGCCAGAACAACCAGCGGCTGTCGCGCTGCAGGCCCTGGCGCCAGGCCAGTGCCGCCAGCACGCGCCAGGGCAGCCGCTGGCGACGCTGCCCGAGCTGGGGCCAGCGCGGCAATCCCAGCTTCTGGCAGGTGCGAAAGGCCCGCTGCAGATAGGCGCGCGGCTCGTAGAGCTGGTCGAAACAGGCCAGGAACTCGGCGGCGATCTCCGCCATCGGCCGGGTGGGGCGGAAGTTCAGCAGGTGGGTCTGCACCCCATCGGTGAAGCCCGGCCCACCAGTGCTGAGCAGGCGGCCTTCCGCGTTCAGGCGGTGCCACAGCGCCGTGGTCGGCAGGGCCTGCAGCACCCCCACCATCGCCAGTGGAATGGCGGTGGCGTTCACGAACTCCACGATGCGCTGGCCGGCGCCGGGCCGTTCGCCATCGAACCCCAGGATGAACCCCGCCATCACCTGCAGCCCAGCTGCTGTGATCGTGTCCACCGCCTCCACCAGCGGCCGGCGGGTGTTCTGGTGCTTGCTGGCCCCCTCCAGGCTGGCCGCATCGGGCGTTTCGATTCCGAGAAACACCCGCCGGAAGCGGCACTGGGCCATGGCCGTGAGCAGCTCGGGTTCTGCCGCCAGATCCACCGACGCCTCGGTGGTGAAGGCGAAGGGAAAGCCGTGCTGCAGCTGCCAGGCCAGCAGTTCGGGCAGCAGGCGCTTCACGTTGCGCTTGTTGCCGATGAAGTTGTCATCCACCAGGAACAGCTCACCGCGCCAGCCGAGTTGATGCAGCACATCCAGTTCAGCCAGCAGCTGGGCGGGCTCCTTGGTGCGCGGCTTGCGGCCGTAGAGCACGGTGATGTCGCAGAACTCGCATTGGAACGGACAGCCCCGCGAGAACTGCACCGCCATCGTGTTGTAGGCGTTCAGATCGAGCAGATCGAAGCGCGGCGCCGGAGAGCGGCTGATGTCGGGCTTGTCGCCGGCGGCGCTGAACCGCCCGCCGCGCGCACCTTGCTCGAGCGCAGCCACGAAGGCCGGGATGGTGATCTCGCCCTCATCCAGGATCAGGTAATCGGCCTGGCGCAGCTCAGGTGCATCGGGCGTGGCGCTGGCAAACGGGCCTCCCACCGCCACCGGCAGCGCGCGGGCCTTGGCTGCGGCGATGCAGCTGGCCAGGCTGCTTTTCTGCACGATCATGGCCGAGCAGATCACCAGCTCGGCCCAGGCCCAGTCGTCGTCGCGCAGCGGCCGCACATTGGTGTCCGCCAGCCGCAGCTGCCAGTGGGCCGGCAGCAGGGCCGCCGCGGTGAGCAGCCCCAGGGGCGGCATCAGGGCGCGCTGACCCGCGAGTGCCAGCGCCGCATCGAAACTCCAGTACGTGACGGGATATCGGGGATACACCAGCAGCGCGCGCATGCAGCCGAGGGCAGGGGGCACGGGCTGCAGCTTTGGGCGCCTGGAGGGCTGCCGAGGCCCCCTCAGCTGGAACGCCGCCGGCCTGCGGCGGCCCTGCCTCGACTGCGTGGCGTGGGCGGTGTGATCGGGTGGCCAGCGCCACCCTGAAGCCATCCGCGGCCGCAGGAGCCCAAGGCCATGCGCAACCACACGGCATGCCACCCCTACTGGACCGATCGCAGCGCAGCGGGGGAGGAGCTGGCCGTGGGGCTGGCGGCCTGGGCTCATCGGGGAGCCACCACCACGCTGGTGGCCCTGCCCCGGGGCGGGGTGGCGGTGGCGGCCCCGCTGGCCCGGCGGCTGGAGTTGCCGCTCACCACCTGGGCCGTGCGCAAGCTGGCGCTGCCCACCAGCCCGGAGTTTGCCATTGGCGCCATTGCCCCGGGTGGCGTGGAACTCTGGGATCCGGCCAGCTGCCGCGGCCTCCAGCAGCATCCCGAGCTGCGGCAGATGATCCTGGAGCGGGAACAGCAGGAGCTGTGGCGGCGCCAGCAGCTGTTTGGTGATGCAGCGCCGGAGCGGTTGGCGGGCCGTGAGCTGATCGTGGTGGATGACGGCATTGCCACCGGTCTTACGGTGCGGGCGGCGCTGTTGTCGCTGCGCCAGCTGCATCCAGCCCGGCTGATCCTCGCGGTGCCGGTTGCGACGCGCCGGGTGTTGCAGGAGCTGGAACCGTTGCTGGATGAGGCGGTGGTGCTGGCGCCAGTCGACGACCTGCTGGCCGTGGGCTGCCACTACTTCCGCTTTGAGCAGCTCAGCGACAAGGATGTGCTTGCGCTGCTGGCCGCCTGCCAGCCGGCCCGGGGATGAGCGCCGCTCCCGCGATCGAGCGCCCCGTGGCGATCCCCTGCGGCGCCATCCGCCTCACTGGCACGCTCACCCTGCCCCAGAACCCGCGGGGCGTGGCGGTGTTCGTGCATGGCAGTGGCAGCAGCCAGCGCTCGTTGCGGAACCGCTACGTGGCCGGTGTGCTGGTGGAGCGGGGCTATGCCGCACTCCTCTTCGATCTGCTGAGCGCCGATGGCGAGCTGGCTCTCCTGGGGCAGCGGGTGGTGGCGGCGATCGACTGGGTCGCTCAGCAGCGCGAGCTGGCACACCTGCCCCTGGCGCTCGTGGGCTCCAGCACCGGAGCGGCGGTCGCGCTGCAGGCGGCAGCGGTGCGGGCGGAGCGGGTGCGGGCCCTGGTGTCGCGTGGCGGGCGCCCCGATCTGGCGTTCAGTGCCCTGGGTCTGGTGCGCTGTCCCATCCTGTTGATCGTGGGTGGCCACGACCTGGATGTGCTGGAGCTGAATCAGTGGGCCGCAGCCCATCTGCTGGCACCCCATCGTCTGGCGGTGGTGCCAGGGGCATCCCATTTGTTTGAGGAACCTGGCACGTTGCAGCAGGCAGCGGAGCTCACGGCCGGCTGGCTGGCGGATCACCTGCGCGAGCGTCGGGGCAGCGCAGCTGGTCGCCCAGCACAGTGATGCTCACCCGCAGGAGAATGACAATACACGCTGGGTGTGGCGATGGCTGCGGGTCTTGATGATGTGCTTCTGATACAGCTGATTCTGATACAGCTGATACAGCTCCGCTTCAAGCTGTGTCGCCTGATTCGGAGCGTGATCTCACTTCGAGATTGAAAGCGCCTTTTGTCTTGAGGTGGTTGTGAATGGCCTCCTGCACCACGGCCACCAATTTTTTTCGCTCCATCAGTGTCAGCAGCTTCAGCGCCTGATGCTCTTCTTCGCTCAGGGTGATGGTGAGCCGCGGCATCAGGTTTAAACCAATCAGAGAACAATCCAGCCTAATCGACTTGCGGAGGGCGTCCTGTCACAGGCTCACTAATGCACCGCTGCATCATTGCGTCGCTTCTCCGCTCTCTGGCAGCCGTCATTGCATTGCTATTGCCTTGATCGTCACGATGGCATCCGGATTCGTCGGCGCCGTGTGCTGCTTCACTCAAGGTGCAGAAGTGCCGCAACGCCAAAACGCCTGGCTGAATCATGCTGCGATGAGTCTGTTCCGTGCCTGAACCGGCGGTGCTTCAGCTCTCCATTGGCAGTGGTCTTGCCAGCGCCCGCATCCGTGAACTTCAGCGTCAGATCCATGACTACAGCACTCTGATCAGCGATCCCATCTGCCCAGAGGAGATGCGTGATCTACTGGTGATGGAGATGGCCCAGATCGTCACGGCCCTGTTGCTGCTCTGCGAGCAGATCGACTGCGCTCTGCGCTGATTGGGCGGTCGTGATGCGGATTCCATCCAGTCTCCAGGCCATCGCCCAGGCCGCTGATATCCGTTTTGACGGTGCCCGGCCCTGGGATCTCAATGTGCATGATTCGGACCTCTTTGCTGATCTGCTTCAGCGCGGTTCGATGGCTCTTGGCGAGGGCTATGTGGCCTGCCGTTGGGACTGTGAGCAGCTTGATGAGCTGATCACCCGGTTGTTGCGGGTCCAGGCCAATCGTCCACTCTCCTGGCGGGCCAGTGTCATGGTGTTGATGGAGAAGCTGCGCGATCAACTGGTGAATCCCCAGAGCCTGGCACGTGCATTTCGGGTGGGACGACAGCACTATGACATCGATCACCGTGTGTATGCGGCGACGCTGGATTCACGCCTGGTTTATAGCTGCGGCTTCTGGCAAGATGCCACCAATCTGGAGCAGGCCCAGGAGCACAAGCTGGAGCGGATCTGCCGCAAGTTGCAGTTGCAACCTGGTCAGCATCTCCTCGACGTGGGCTGCGGCTGGGGTTCGTTGGCCGCCCATGCCGCCGAACATCATGGCGTGGAGGTCATGGGCGTCACCGTGTCGGCCGCCCAGTGGATGTGGATCCGGGAGCGGTATGGCCATCTGCCGATCCATGTGGAACTGTGTGACTACCGCTCTCTGCCGGGGTTGATGCATGGCCGTTTCGATCGCATCACCTCGGTGGGGATGTTTGAGCATGTGGGCCCGCGCAATCACGCGACCTTCTTTCGCTGCATGCGTCAGCTGCTCACTGCTGACGGGCTGCTGCTGCTCCATACCATCGGCCATGGGGCGCTCCAAGGGGGGACGGATCCATGGATCGATGCCTACGTGTTTCCTGGTGGGCGCTTGCCTTCAGCGCCGGAGCTCTGCCGCGCATCCAGTTCCCATCTGCGCCTGGAAGACTGGGAGAACTTCGGCTGTGATTATGCCCGTACACTGCGCGCCTGGTGGCAGAACTTTGCGGCTAATTGGCCCCAGCTTGAGGATACCTTTGGCGAGGGCTTCTACCGTTTCTGGCGCTACTATCTATTGAGTTGTGCCGGCTATTTTGGCTCTGGTCAGGGTCAGCTATGGCAGCTGGTGATGAGCCGTCCCGATACGGTTCAAACCTATCGGTCCCTGCGGCCCAGGCTATGTGTGTGACTGGTGATAACCCTGCGGCCAGGTGCTGCAGAACCGCTGCTGAGTTGCATCCAGATGCCCTGAAGTCTGGCTTCTTGTCTGAGCATGACGAAGCCCCAAAACTCTGTCTTGATGTCTGACATCCTGGGCGATTACCTCCGCACCATCAGTCGCATCCCGCTACTCACTGACCAGGAGGAACTGCACCTTGGCCGACTCGTACGCACCTGGCTTGATGATCCCGAGCCTGCGCCGCAGGCGGAGCGCAAAGGCAAGCGGGCCCTCAATCGCATCGTGACGGCCAACCTCCGCCTGGTGGTGAGCGTGGTGACGCGCTCACGCCGTCGTATTCGCCACCTTGCAGTGGAGCCGATCGATCTGGTTCAGGCTGGAAATCTGGGGCTGATCCGGGCTGCGGAGAAGTTTGATCCCAGCCGTGGCTATCGCTTCTCCACCTATGCCTACTGGTGGATTCGTCAATCGGTGAGTCGCCATGTGCAGGAACATGGTGCCCTGATTCGTGTTCCTTATCCTCTTGCCAATCTGGCCACCAAACTTGAGGCCCTCAATGCATTCGGTCGTGGTCGCCTGGGAATGGATCAGGCTGCGGGCCTGCTGGGCGAACATCCTCGGCGCATCGAGCAGGCGATGGCCCTGCAGCGGTTCAATGCCGCCGTTTCGCTGGATCAGAAGCTCGGTGGAAGTGATGGCAGTGACATGACCCTGCTCGACACTGTGAGCGATGGTCAGGCACTGGAAATCACTGACGATTATCACTGGTTTTACGGCCAACTCAACCAGCTGTCGCCCCTGGAATTTGAGGTGCTCAACCAGCGCTATGCGGAAGACGATAAACGCTCCCTGATTCAGGTGGCCCAGCAGCTGGGCAAGAGCAAACATCAGGTGCAGGCGATCGAGCGCCGAGCCCTCAACAAACTGCGGGTTGCCCTCACACCCGTGCTGAATCCTTGATGCTCAGGGGCTGGGGCACCATCTGGTGCCCCAAGCTTGTGGAGAGATGGGCCTATGGGCGTGGCGTAACAATGGCATTGTGATGGCTGTTGCCCACGAGATGGCCGTTGCCCACGTGATGGCTGTTAGCCACGTGATGGCCATTACCCAGAGTGCGCATCGGTTGGCCCATCGCTGGTGTGTTCTGTAAACTGCGATTGGAGTCGCGTAGTGCATCCTCAAGTAGGAAGGCGCAGAGATTGGATACCGAGCGTCCCTCCTCCTCTGAGCGGTTGAGCAGTGCTTCGTGCACGTGGTAGCTGAGAGTGATGGAAATGCGCCTTGGCTGCCGCTGCAGCACACGCAAACGGTCATTCATCAGGTTTCTCCTGATACAACAATGAGGGTGAGTGTGCGCCGCACGTTGCTCTCACAATGAGCCAGTTGGCTGCAAGTGCGACACACGAATCGTACTGACCACGCCGCAAGGCAAGGGTCTCAATACTGCTGTTGTGACTGCGTACATCTGCTGCGGGTTGCCGCATCTCTAGGGCAGCGCCGTGATCATTCGAGTAATGGGTGCAGCATGGTCTGGCGTTCGCCTGAATCTTGGATGGCTGATCTTCAACCGGTCTATCCACTGTCACCTGATGCCTGGGGAGCAGATCTGGATGTCCTGGATCTGCCGTGCATGCCGTCGGGGCGCCAGGAGTTCTTTCAGTGGATCCGTTGTCTCGGTCGCGACAGCTGGCAATGGACGCCCGAGCAGAAGCGGGCGTTCAACAAGATCTGGAGCTATCTGGAACTGGTTGAGTTCAAGCAGGACTTTGGTATAATAATGCAAAAAGTGAATCGTTTTTCATAAACCTTAAGAAAGTCTAAAGCCGTGCGGAGGGGGCTTGCGCAGCTTCAGATTTCCTATAGATTTAGTTCGCATGGCTTCATGCTCTCTTTGTTGCCCTGATTGATCTGATGTCTCCTTCACCTGTCTCGCCCATGTTCCGCTCCCCTAAGCGCATCAGTGTCACTGTGCCGGATGCCGTCTATGCCTATCTCCAGTCGTGCAGTGATCAGCAGGGGCGATCTCTGAGCAACTATGCTGCCCATCTGCTTGAGCTGAGCATGTGGCAGCGGCTCGGTTCCCAGCAGCTCGATCGTGCTGCCTGATTGATCTTCCCTGAAGACTCGGCCCGGCTGTCAATGTGGTGGTTGCCGGGCCGCGTTGGCGAGTGAGTCTTGCGGTCAGCGCCCATACAGAGCCGTGAGGGTGTCTTCGGCGAGTACATGTTTACGACAGGCTTCATTCACTTGCTCCCGCGTCACGCCAGGGCTGAGACCCAGCGTCTGATCAAGGGCCCGCAGCGTGAAGCAGTAGCGGTGCACGCTGCCGTATGGAGGTAGCGGTCCGAAGTAGCCCAGCCGTTCATAGTGATTCACCCCCCAGCAGCGCCCGTGACGGGCACCATTCGTCAGAAGCGCTGTGCGCTCCACGCCGGCGTGAAGGAGATGAATATCGGGTGGGATGTCGAACAGCAGCCAGTGCAGCCAGGTGCCCAATGGTGCATCTGGATCCTCCATCAACAAGCACAGGCTGCGGGCCTGCTTAGGCACACCCAGCCAGGTCAGCGGTGGCGATAGGTCAAGGCCGTCGCCCGTGTAGAGCTGCGGCAAGGAACCCCCGTCTTGAAAGGCGGGAGAACACAATCTCATGCCGCCTTGTGTGCATTCCTGCATGGCCTTACTCCTGGTTCACTGGCATGACGGGGTCAAAAGCCATCATGTCCTCTGGCCAGTCGCGCTCATCATCATGATGGGCATGATGGTGTTGATTGGTTGGCCAGGAACTGCTGCTCATGGTATGCATGTCGGTCTGTTGGTGATGTCTGCAGTGTGCCGAGGGGCCCGCATGGTGTTCTATGCAGGTCATCGGATCTGCCCCTGATCTGCAGAGGGAGGCGAGCCTTCAGTTGTGGCTGCTGTTTCTATGGTTCAAGTGGTTGCTTTCCATTGAGCTATGGCCATCACCAAGTGGGAACCATTGCGCGAGATTGAACAGATCTTCGATCGCTACAGTCGCTCCCTGGGCTTTCCCTTTGCACGCACAGCAGATCTGCTGCCGGACGGGGAATGGTGTCCTCAAGTCGATATTGCTGAAAATGACAAGGCGTTCCTGATCAAGGCAGAGATTCCAGGCGTTGCCAAAGATGCCGTTAAGGTGACGCTCGACAATGGCATACTCTCCATCGCCGGTGAGCGGCATGAGGAGCGCGAATCGAAAGGTTGGCGTTTCCACCGGGTGGAGCGCTCCAGTGGTGTCTTTCTGCGCAGCTTCACCCTGCCATCGAATGTTGACACCACCGGACTGAAGGCCCACTTCCATGATGGGCTGTTGGATGTTGAGATTCCCAAAACTGTAGCTGCACCCTCCACGGCCGTATCTGTTCCGATCGACTGATCCCGAGCCATCGCACTGGCATCGGCACTGCTTCTGCGAGCGCTGCTCCATTCTGCTGCCTGCAGCGCTCCAGCGCAATTTGGTTCGTCCGTTTTGCTTTCCTTTTCTATGACTGTTCATCACCAGTCGACGCTTGATGCTCTCTATGCCCATCCGTTGCAGCACAACATTCGCTGGGATCATCTCGTAGAGCTCTGGCACGAGCTCGGTGGTGAGATTGAGCGCCTGGATCAACAACGGCTGCGGCTGCGGTTGCCCGATGGCAGTGAATCCTGGATGCATCATGCGGCCGGTCGCCACCACGCGGTGCTCCACGCCGATGACGTGCTGCGGGTGCGCCATCTGCTGCAGCAGGCGGGCATCACGCCATCCCATCCGGTGGCATCACCCCAGGCATCTCGTGGTGATCAAGGCCGCCGGTTGGTGATTCGCCTCAACCACCGCAAAGCCGATGTGTTCTGGTTGCTTGGTGATGGCGTTGAGCACGCCACCCTGCAACCACATGGTCTGTGGGGGAGCGATCAGAACCTCAGCCATCGGCATGATCGTGATGTAGCTGGTCAACGTGCTCCGATCGACCACGACTATCTGCGCCGCTTGGCACTCACTCTGGAAACAGCTGATCGGGTCTTGCTCCTGAGTCATGGCCATGGGGAAGCCAGTCTGCTGCATACCTTTCTGGATTACCTGAGGCATCACCAGCCCAGTCTGTTGTCGCGCATCAGCGCTACAGAGCTGATCGACGATTCAGCCCTCACCGAAGGGCAGTTGCTGGCCCATGCCCGCGAGCATTTTGGCAACCTGCCTCACCGCCGACCGCTCACGATTCCCGGTCAGCCCGTTCGGGAAGGCTTGGAGCGAGATGGGAGCTGAGATCGGTGCGCTCTGCCGCTCAAAGCCACCCAGGGTGGGGCAACGGGCCGCAGAGTCAGGGCCAAGGTTTGATGAAGGGTGACGCCTTGCCGCTGTAGCTCACCACCACCCGCTTCTTGGCCCTGGTGGCGGCCACGTGCAGCAGGGAGCGCTCCTGCTGCTCGAACAGGTCGCGGGAGAGGGCATCGGGCC
>VFQS010000683.1_pt1 | contig 35724 bp, 33 predicted proteins | sample 3512361 | NCBI WGS metagenome assembly VFQS01 (sample SAMN10412375, study PRJNA504923) | tailings metagenome | isolation source: Relicate 1 Philex TSF3 active mining | place: Philippines
TGCGTCGCAAACCCTCTCTCAAAGACCATTTCAAATTATCCCGAACTCACGTTAATTTAACTAGCGATCGCTATAGAATTAATGCTGTAACTTACAGAAATAAATGTGAATCCTGCTAGAACCATATGTTTTGGCTTTTTAGCCGTTATTTCATTTGGCGCATTTTTATTGATGCTTCCCATATCTTCTAGTAACGGCATGTGGACTGACCCAATTACAGCTCTGTTTACGTCAACATCAGCAGTATGTGTGACAGGGCTTTCAGTCGTTGATGTGGGCAAATTTTATTCCTTTTGGGGACAACTATTTTTGACGGGCTTAGTCCAAGTGGGTGGATTGGGCTATATGACCGCGACTTCTATCCTGCTATTACTGATTGGTCGTAAATTTAGCTTGCGAGATAAAATCACCCTACAGCAATCCTTAGATACCCCCGGTATTCGTGGTGGGCTGCAATTAGTGAAGTCCATTATTGCAGTGACAATGTTATTTGAACTAACGGGGGTATTTGCCCTAATTCCGATCTTTAATCAAAAGATGAGTTTTCATGAGAGCGTTTGGCAGGCGATTTTCCATAGTGTGAATGCCTTTAATAATGCAGGATTTAGTCTGTTTACCGATAACTTAATGGGCTATGTTCAAACCCCAATGGTTAGCATCATTATTGGTTTACTAATCGTATTTGGTGGAATTGGCTACCAAGTAATTTTAGAGGGTTATCTATGGATACGCACCAAGCTGTCACGCAGTCGTGATTACATCTCGCTCAGTTTAACCTTTTGCGTTGTGACCAGTACCACGATCGCTTTATTACTATTTGGGACAATCGCTTTCTGGCTTACCGAATTTCAAAACAATGACACCCTTGGTAATTTATCGCTATTTGAGCAAATAGTGGCTGCTTGGTTTCAGTCTGTTAGTACTCGCACTGCGGGATTTAACACAATTGATAACGGCAAAATGACCGTAACAGCGATGTTTATCACGATCGCTTTAATGTTTATTGGCGCAAGTCCGGGAAGTACAGGAGGAGGAATTAAAACTACCACTGCAAGAATATTAGCAAGTTGCACAGGTGCAGCTTTGCAAGGTCGAGATCAAGTTAATCTCTATAAACTTCAAGTTCCCAATGGTTTAATTTTGAAAGCAGTTGGTGTTGCAGTGGGGTCACTATTTACAGTGATTTGCTCAACAGGTTTACTATCATTAACTGATCGCAATTTGAGTTTTATCAGTATCTTATTTGAAGCAACCTCTGCTTTTGGCACAGTTGGTCTATCCACAGGAATTACTAGTGCGTTATCTCCAGCAGGGCGGCTAGTGATCATTGCGACAATGTATATCGGTCGGGTAGGCGTATTACTATTGATGGCAGCAATATTTACTGATACAAAACCTAGCCTAATTAAATATCCACAAGAATCAATGTTAGTTGGATAATTTAGTTTGGTATTGACAATAAAATGGTGCTCCCATTTTTTAACTTGGCACAAAGTAGAAAATTAAGGAAAATTCTGTGGATATATCTTCATTAAGCTTTTTTCGGAGTCTTCGTCCTGAAAACAAACAGTTTGCTGTCATCGGTTTGGGGCGTTTTGGGCGGGCTGTATGTTTCACCCTTGATCGTCTAGGTCATGAAGTGTTAGCTGCCGACAAAGATGAAGAGCGTGTCAGTCAATTAAGGGCTGAAAATTTGGCAGCACATTGCATTCAACTAGATTCAACCAACCCCCTTGCATTAAAAGAATCAGGTATTTTAGAAATTGATACAGTGATTGTCGCTATTGGTAATTTTCTAGAGGAGAGTATTGTAACAACCCTCAATGTCAAGGAAGCTGGAGTTAATCACGTTGTTGCTAAGGCTTCATCAGAAGTACATGGGACATTGCTTAAGAAAGTTGGTGCTGATCTAGTGGTTTATCCAGAAGCGGAAATGGGCTGTGCTTTGGCGCGATCTCTAACTCAAAAAGGCATATTAGAGAGATTTGAGCTAGATCCAGACAATAGCATTGTTGAAGTAATGGTTCCTGAAGAATTTGATGGCAAAACAATTTTAGATCTCAAACTCCGTAGCCATTACGGGGTCAATGTAATTGCTGTTAGCCAAGAGCAAAAGTTTGAAATTAATCCTGATCCTCATCAAAAACTATCCAAAGGCTCGGCGATCGTGGTGATTGGTAGCAACAAAAATATTAGCCGCCTTCCCATTTCTTGTGATTTATTTAATCAAGATGGTACATCAGTTACAACTCAGTTACCTTTACATCGCTCATCGGAGGTAAAACTCAAGTAGTTTTTTAAAAGAAGGGTTTAGAAAATAGGCTTATATCCATCAGGACGATTGATTTCTTGTTCATCCTATTGTTCCTCTGTATTTTAATTCAGTGGATTGTATTAGAATTTGCTATAAAAACTATCTAATTACGTTCATTCTGTGCTATTAATTACGCAAAAATTTATAGCAGCATGACTACTAATCTTGTCAAACCAATAGCAGAAAACTTTTGGAGTGAATATAACATTCGCCTAGAACCTTGGAGTATTGGCTATGATGCTCCTGTGAGTATCAATCCTGAAGAGATTCCTACTAGTGACAAGGTTAATACGGAAGTTGAGTTTGGTAATGGTGATTGGCAGCCAATCCGTAATGCGATCGCACCAGAGCTTCCCAATCAGCTTTTATTTATTGATGGAAGGTTACGAATCGATGCTAATTTTCTAGGTCGGCGTGATGATGAGATTTTGTATGGAGCTTTCGCAACAATCTCCGTAGGGGCAGTCCTAGTGGATCGAACGATTAGCCGTGCTAAATGTATTGCTACCGAGGTTAAGCGGATTATTGCGATCGGGGGTAACTTAAATCCACCTGTCACGGTCATTCCAGCACCGATGAGTGGTCGGGGTGAGCTTAAATACGATTACTGCCTCACGAGTAGTAATAATGATTCGGATACGCCTTCACAAATAGTGCAAAGTGCAATGCTTGATGAAGAACTTCGCATTGCTAATGAACTATCCTTAAATAAAGAACTCATCAAAGAAAACACCTTGATTGTGCGTGATGGACCGTTACTCTATCGTGTTTACCAAACCCCCTTCGATACTATTGGCTATGTCAAGACGATGGGTAAGGCATATCTCAAAGGTGACAATGCTCAAGTCTTGCGATCGCTCAAAGTTGGAGAACGTACACCAATTTTTCGGATTTCTAATAGCAATGGCTCTAATCTCAGTTGGTACTTGCGATCGGGAAGCAAAGATTTAAATTACAAGAAATTGGGATATCACGATTTACATGGCATCATTCGCATCGATCTTGATGGGGGCATTCCTCTTGAACGGGCTAAAGCGATCGCTGATCAAAGTACCTATTTAATTCCGCAATATGCCTCCCACCCTACTCGTGATCCCCGTGCGCCTCAAAACCTAACTCCTGTTGGTGCATTAGAGAAAGAATTAGGTCGAAGAATGGGGAGTCGTGAATTAATTTCTCGACGTTTACGCGATTTTCTGGCTGACTCTCCCTATAGCCCTGTCTAATTTTCATGTCAGTTCGGGTTAAGCTGGCAAATTTTAAAAGACCAAAAGTAAAACCCTTGCTACGCAAGGGTTTTACTTTTGGTCTTTGAGAGAGGGTTTGCGTCGCAAACCCTCTCTCAAAAATCATTTCAAGTTATCTCGAACTCACGTTAATTTTATCTTTACATAAGTTAAAGATAGGCAGCACAAAGCAGCGTCCCTCTTTAACTTATGTAAAGTAATGTAGCCCTTGGGGGTAACATATATCAATGCTCAATCTCTTGCCTACAGCTATTTTCGATCATAAAGAATCTGAAGTAATTTTCTGAAAGTTTTGTAAATTGAAACTTTCAGAAAGTTACTTCAGGGCTGATATCAAAGCGCTGTAAGTTTTTGTAGCTTTCTGTATTTAACCTTTAGCCCATATTGAAATGCTCCCCAAACGCACAAATTTTAAAGCGATCAACTTTTTTTTAGTTACTGTTGTTGGCTTATTACTTGATGTGTCAGGGATATTTTTAGCACCTCAAAACAACCAAAATGTGCAAGCTCAGGGAGGTATTCAGGTGCGTGCCGATCAATGGTTGCGGGTGGATCAAGTATCAGGTAACGTTGTCTATCGCAACTATTACAACTATGCTAATCGTTCCGCTAGAGTAGGCGATCGCTTGCAAGCACCTAGTGACGAAATCTCCACAGGCGCTAATAGTTCGGCAGTTTTGAGTGTAGATACAGGGGTGGGTTCCATCTATGTTGCCGAAAACACAACCATCAAAATTAATTCCTTTCGGCTTGCCTCAGATAATGGTCGCATTACCAATTTATTTGTTTCGCGGGGTAGGGCAAGGTTACAAATTCGCAAATTCACTAATCGCGGCTCACAACTTAATATTCAAACTCCTGCGGGTATCAGTGGAGTACGCGGTACTAAATATACTGTATTTGCCAAACCCAATGGCAATATGATCATTACAACCTTTGAGGGTAGTGTAGCGACTACTGCTCAGCGACGGACAGAAATGGTGAATGGTGGATTTCAGAATTTGACAGTTGTGGGAGAACCACCCTCTCGTCCTGTTCCCATTAGCAATGATGCTAGCTTTAGTTATGTGATTAATAGACAATCAACAGGGGCTGGACGTTCTATCTTATTCACAGGTTACACAAATCCTTTTAATGCTGTAAAAGTTAATGGGCAGGAGCAGGCTCTAGATCGTAATGGTAATTTTTCGATACAATTCCCAGCAACTTCAAACCTTAAAGTGAATGTAACGGTGGAAACCCCTCAGGGAAAAATACAAGTCTATGAGATTCCAATTCTCTGAGTTTATTTCGCAACAATTCTCTAAAACATCGACGAATCGTAGTCTTAAGAGAATACGATCGCGTGTAGTGAGATTCGTTTGGCGTGCATTACCTACGATATTTGCCACAGTTATCATCATTCCTGTTATTTACTTTCAGGCTTTACAACCACTTGAGTTCTGGATTTACAACAGTTTTACGACTTGGCGAGGCGATCGCCCTTGGGATAATCGGATTGTTATTATTGCTATTGATGATGCCAGCATTAGTAAGTTGGGGGGATTTCCTTGGAACCGTGATCGCTATGTTCAACTTTTGCAAAAGCCTAGCCTGAACGAAGCTAGCGTGATTGGCTTTGATATTTTATGGTCTGAGGCGAGTCCCGCTGATTCGCGCCTTGCTGAAATAATTGGTCGCTATCAACGAGTAGTGCTATCTATGGCTTGGAATAAGTCGGGACAAGCCCTATTGCCCACGGAGGAGCTAAGCAATGCTGGTGTAGCGATCGGGCATATTCTCAAACGCGAAGATAGTGATGGGATTGTGCGGCAAATGGATTTGCAAATTCACGATATCCCTGCTTTAAGTGTGGCAATGTTGCAAACCTATGAGTTGACTACTGCGGCTCTATCCCATTTACCTAGTCTAAGAAAACCTCTAGCGATCAATTGGACAAAACGCATTAAAGATATTCCCCATATATCTTTTAGTGATGTTCTTGATGACAATATTCCTGCGTCTGTCTTTCGCAATAAGATTGTCTTAGTTGGCGTGACTGCTTCAGGAATCGATAGCTTAGTCACTCCTTTTGACCGTAATCCGCCAGCCAATGGGGTGTATTTACATGCGATGCTTTTGCAAAATCTCCTGCAAAAAAATTCACTGACAATAGCTAATAAGCAAGATGTTTGGAATATTGCTCTATTAATCAGCATTTGTATGAGTTTGTTGCTACCCAGACGCAATCTTTGGTTAGGACTTAGTGCCTTTATGCTTTCTGGATTATGGTTAGCGATCGCCTTGATTTGCTTTAACTTCAACTATTGGATTATCAGTGCTGTACCAATCCTGATGTTCCTGTTAACAGATGTAGTAATTGCTCTCCAAGAGCGTTGGCAAATCCAGCGATCGCTCAACCATGCCAAGTCTCAAATCTTCTATAATGCCACCCATGACCGCTTGACAGGACTATTTAATCGCGCCTTGATTGAAGAGAAGTTACAAAATCTCATGTTTCCTGAGCAAGAATTATCTTCACATACTTCTCCAGCCAATGCGAAGCATCAGCTATTAGCAATTCTATGGATTAATATTGATCGCTTTAAAAATATCAATGACATCTTCGGGCATCCACTTGGGAACCTGCTCCTAGTTGAAGTGGGTAAGCGTTTACAAAATTCCATTCCGATTGCTGCCTCAATAGCGCGGTTTGGTGGTGCTGAGTTTGTGGTTCTCTTAGAAAATTTAGCCAATGAGCAATTGGCGATCGATATTGCTGATCTCATTCAAAGTAGCCTGCAAAAAAAATTTATTCTTCAAGGTCATGAGATAAAAATTGCCGCAAATATTGGCATTAAGTTCCATGAAGTGGAGCCACCAGTTGTGCAAGGTGATATCGCACCAACGGATGACCAAATACTCGAACAGAAACCTGCGGAACAGGTTTCTCCTGAGACTATTCTCCGAGATGCTGACACAGCTATGTTTTATGCCAAAAAGCTAGGTAACTCATACACTAAAGTGTTTGAAGTTTCCATGCGCGAACGGGTTCTTGAAAGACTTCAGTTAGAAAAAGATTTACGACAAGCTGTAGCGATCGCTCAAGATCCGCAAAATCAAGATCCACAAAATCAAGAAAATCAAGAATTTTTGATCTACTATCAGCCCATCGTCTCACTCAAAAATATGCAAATTGTGGGACTAGAAGCCCTAATTCGCTGGCGACATCCAAAACGGGGTCTAATTTCTCCCACCTATTTTATTCCCCTTGCCGAAGAAACAGGCTTAATCATTCCCATTGGGGATTGGATTATGCGGAATGCTTGTTATCAGCTTAAATCTTGGCAGCAACGCTTTAATAGCGCTAAGGGTATTACCATTAGTGTGAATCTTTCTCCGAAACAACTTGCCCAAGATGATGTGCTAGATAAATGCCTCAATATTCTTCAAGAAATAGAACTAGAGCCTCAATATCTAAAAATCGAACTCACTGAAAGCTCAATTATGGAAAATCCTAATTTTGCGGTGAGTGTACTTCGGAAAATGCAGCAGGCAGGTATTAACATCTACATCGATGATTTTGGCACAGGTTATTCATCCCTTGCTTATCTGCACAAGTTTCCCTTCGATGGCTTAAAAATAGATCGGTCTTTTGTGAATAATATCCATGCTGATAATAATGGTGCAGAAATTCTCCAAGCAATCATCTCGCTAGCGCAAAGTGTCAATGCCCATATCGTGGCGGAAGGGATTGAGAGTTTAGCGCAGTTAAACTATTTGCAAGATTTACTACAAGAAGGCGATGGTCAAGGATTTTTTCTGTTCCGTCCCCTTGATCTCAAAGGAATCGAGGCAATTTTACAAACTTCCTTGTAACCCAAAATATAAGTAGCATCCCTTAGTGCTGCTACTTATATTTTGGGTTTGCGATAAGACTATTACGGATAAAAAATGTCCCACGAAAGTTATCTAGCTTCGACTCCGCTCAGCCATCGGTGTAAGCTAGCTGAGCGAAGTCGAAGATGTAGTTCTTATTTGAATTACAGCAATTTTCGATCAAACGAACCACAAGATATTTTTTAAAAAGCTTGCACAGCAAGCTTTTTAAAAAATATCTTGGTTTGGTTTTGAGCGCCAAGCGCTGTATCTATACTTTAACGTCAGTTCGACGAAGGCGGAAAATGGTAAAAATCGCTTAGCGATTTTTACCATTTTCCGCCATTTGCGCGAAGAGAAGCACCGCGCAAATGGCGTTATCGAATTCACGTTAATTTAATTGCTATAGCAAGTCCCTAAACATTTGCCAAAGATTGAAGTAAGGTCTGAATTTGACTAGTTGTATGAGTTGCCATCAACGTCAGACGGATACGTGCAGTTGGTACTGTCGGCGGGCGAATCGCAGGTGCAAAGATGCCATTATGTCGCAGGTGTTGGGCAATTTGCATCGTTAATTCGATATCACCAAACTCGATCGCTATAATTGGAGAATCGCAAGCGATCGCCTGAATTCCTAAATCTTGTAATCCCTGTTTCAAAAATTCGACATTTTGCCAAAGTTGCTGACGGCGCTCAGGTTCGGTTTTGACAAGATTTATCGCAGCAATTGCGGCTGCCGTATCCGCAGGCGAAAGTGCTGTGGTATAGATCCAAGTCGCCGCCCGATTGCGTAAATAGTCGATTAATTTTGCTGAGCCCGCGACATAACCACCTAAACTTCCCAAAGCTTTGCTTAGGGTTCCCACCTGAATTAGCTCTTGCTCAATTCCTAAGGCATTGGTTAACCCGCCACCGCGATCGCCAAATACACCTGTTCCATGAGCCTCATCCACCAACACCATACAGTCATAGCGATCGGCTAAGCCCATAATTGCCCGTAATGGGGCAAGGTCTCCATCCATACTAAACACGCTGTCAGTTGTAATTAGACAACGACGGTATTTGGCACGATGTTCTTGCAATTTGGCAGCAAGGTCAGCGATATCGAGATGTAAATAATCGATCGCCTGTGCGCCGCTAAGTAAACCTCCTTTTTTCAGACAAGAATGATTATATGCATCGCCTAAAATTAAATCGCGTGCGCCGACAATTGCGGAGATGGCTCCCAAATTGGCTAAATAGCCTGAGCTAAAAACGAGGGCTGCTTCTGTAGTTTTGAGATCAGCGATCGCCTGTTCCAATTGATCATGTAAAGCTAGATGTCCTGTCACCAAGCGTGATCCCGTCGCACCAGTGCCATATATTTGCGTAGCGCTAATGGCAGCCTCAATCAAACGGCGATCGCCAGCTAGCCCCAAATAGTTGTTACTGGCAAATATCAGCATTTCGCGCCCATCAATAGTCGCGATCGTTCCCGCCTTGCTGGTGATCGTTTGCGTGGAACGATACCAATTAGCTTTATGGATTGATGCTAAATTGCGATCGAGCCAGTCGTAAGGCTTAGATATGGGTTCGGTCTTCACACTTCTTTACAAATCAGTTTAAAATATTATCGGATAAGGATCGCTTTGCGCTATTTATCTCAATGTTATTATCTAAAATTATCTAAACAAAAAAATGACTGTTGCTTATCCCCGTAAATTTCGCGGTCAACTCAGTGCCGAAGATATTCTCGACAAAGTAGTACGTCAGCGCGAAGTTCACATGAAAACGCTGAACCGTTATCGCTTCAGTGAACAGCGTAGTTGTAAAGATTTGACTATACTGATCGAATTCCTCAATGGTAAACCCCGCGATTTGATTCAAGATTTGTCTCATCATGTTGCAGATGAAGCACGTCATGCTATGTGGTTGACCGATTTGCTTTATGAGCTTGGCGAAGATATCGGAACACCCGATGGAACTTTATACATCGATGAGTTTTCACGCTTGAGCAAGTATGAAGTCTCTTCCGATCCTGAAGATACTGTCATTGATGCCTTGGCTGGAATTAATGTTGCAGAAAAGCGCGGCTGCGAATATTTCGCGGCTCATATTCGGTCTCTCAAGAAAGCTGAGCAGACTCCCGAAAATATTAAAATCCGTGAAACTATTGAGAAGATTCTTCCTGAAGAGGCGGCTCATGTGCGTTGGGGTAATCGCAAGCTTGTGGAGATTAGCAAAAAGAGTGAAGCGCATCATGCCAAAGTTGAAGCGGCTAAACGTAAATATGTAGCAATCGAGCAAGCTGCATTTGAATCAGAAATGGATATTCTCGCTGGTGCAGAAGTTCGCCGTCTTGAGAATTTGTTGAAGATTGTCGATACCCTCCCTCTGTGGGAACGTCCCCAGTATCTGCTTAATCAACTGCCTGAGACATTATTCTCGACTGAGTTGCAAAAGACGAGAATTGATCTAGCTAAGAAAGTATGGGAAAAAGATCCTGCATCTTTTGTGGAGAAATTTATTCCCATGTTTTTTAATAGCAATCTTAAAGATACTGCAAATAAAGCAGGAACCTATTAGTCCAAAAGAGAGTGGTGCAAAGCACCACTCTCTTTTAAGTTCCGAAATGCTGAAAAGCCGATCGCATTTCTAATCCATCAATTTGATTGCCTTCAATAATCTCGCCAATGATTGCTGAATTGGGTAATTGATGGACAAATGGTTCGGCAAGTTTAAAGGGCATACATAAAACAAGTTCAAAATCTTCTCCACCATACAAGACCCAATCCAGAGCGCGATCGCCTGCCAAAATACGGATGGCTCGATGAATTGGTAATGAACGCCAAAATATTTTTGCCCCGACTTGACTGGCACGACAAATTTGGGCGATCGCATCGGCAAGTCCATCGCTACTATCCATACCTGAGATTGGGAAATCTTTTAAATGATTATGTTGTTTAAGCAGTTTATGTAAAAGGGCGATCGCATCAAAACGCGGAGTTGGGCGCTGATGGTAACGACAAATTGCTTGCTCTAGAGCTTTTCCTGACAAAATACGATTACCAATTTTTAAGTTTGCCAATAACTTCTCTTGCAAGTTTTCGTCTAGTAGAAGTTCTAACCCTGCCTTAGAAAGACCATGCAACCCTGTCACCACGATTGCATCGCCCACTCGCGCATTGTATCTGTGGATGATTTGATTTTGGCGAACCTGTCCAAATGCCGTCACTGATAAAGTCCGAATTGGCGATCGCACTGTATCCCCACCCACTAATTCTGTGCCATAGGTTCGCAAACATTCACTAAAGCCTCGATATACACCTTCAATCCATGCAACTGTGGTATCAGGAGGCAAGCCCACGGACATGACTAATCCCCAAGGTTTAGCGCCCATTGCGGCTAAATCTGATAAATTCACGGCAGCAGCACGCCAACCGACATCTTCGGGACTAGTAGTGCGATCGCTAAAATGCACGCCATCTACCAACATATCCGTAGTGACGACCATCTGATGCTCCGTTAAAGTCCCCCCCATCGGTGCGGCATCATCACCAACGACTTCACTACAATATTGCCGAAAGATTTTCAGCAATCCTTGCTCACCTAAATTTTTAATCGTTTCTGTCATAGTTTTCCAAAGAACAAGGGGCTTAAGCCCCTTGTTCAATTATGGATAGAAAGTTAGCTTAGGTAAAGCTAATGACTCTTCCCAACCCATCATGATATTCATGCATTGCACCGCTTGGGCGGCTTGACCTTTCATCAAATTATCGATCGCTGAAACCACAATTACACGACCTGTGCGTGGATCGACTTCTACGCCGAGATAACAGAGATTTGTGCCCAAAGCCCATTTTGTCTGCGGAAAGATATTTTTGGGTAACACCTGTACCCATTCAGAATTGCGATAAAAGGATTTATAGATCGTGAGAATATCGTCCTTAACTAAACCGGGGTCGCGTAATTTGGCATATACCGTCGATAGAATGCCACGTATCATCGGAATTAAATGTGGGGTAAATTGTACTAGCACCTCTTGACCTGCCAGATCACTACACACCTGCTCTATTTCAGGAGTATGGCGGTGGTTCGCAATTCCGTAAGCTCCCAGAGAGCCGTCAGCTTCGGCTAACAATAAATTAGTTTTGGGTTGACGACCACCACCCGATGTCCCCGACTTCGCATCAATAATGATTGTACTAGGGTCAACTAAGCCCTGTTTGAGCAAAGGCTGTAAAGCTAATAAGCTTGCCGTTGGATAACACCCCGCACAACCGACGAGATTAGCGGTAGCAATGCGATCGCGATAAATTTCTGGCAAACCATACACAGCTTTAGAATTGACCTCGCCATCGGTGCGTGTCTCCTTGTACCAAGATTCATAGACTTGCAGATCGGTGAAGCGATAATCGGCGGACAGATCCAGTACTTTGCAGCCCTTAGCTAATAACTTGGGAGCAATTTTGCTAGCAAGTCCATTTGGTAATGATAAAAATACGACTTGGGCGCGATCGGCAACCTCTTCTGGTTCAAGATTTTCGATTGGCAAATTTACAGCATGGGAGATATGTGGATAAAGATCTGCAAAATTTTGACCAACAGAACCGCTTCCACCCATATAGGTAATGTCCACTAATGGATGCTCTAGCAACAATCTGACCAATTGGATGCCACCGTAACCTGATGCGCCAATAATACCTACGGGGATACGATTCTGTGCGCTCATAAATTTACTCCATCAAAATATTAAAAAATGCTATGCGAGTTTGGGGTAATAACTTAGCACAAGCCAAGTATTTAACCTCAATTCATGGTTGGGAAATACTGGGATTTGTGATCACTGAGGATATGCAGTGTAAAGATAACGCATCTGTATCGTATGTACATCCTATGCAATCACCGTAAATTGGAAAGATGCGTTAAGGAGAAACATTTGATGCATAATTGCAAGTTTTCAGTTCTTTAAGTAGCTGGACATAATTAAAAAACAGAGTCAAAAGCTGTGATTCATACTGTGTGTGCGCCACAACTTTGGGAATTTTATATTTAATTGCGCCTAGCTAATTAGCAGTCCTAAAGCATTTGTAGATTTCTGGTTTTGTGGAAGCACACCCCTTCGGAATGGGCTTCCACAAAATACTTAGGATTGCTATATAGCAGTCCTAAATCATTTATGAGAAAAATATGGCTTCGACTTCGCTCAGCCAACATTTACAGCCTATTGAGGCTTTGAGGAGTACAGAAATATTTTTGAAAGCGTTGCTTCGCAACGCTTTCAAAAATATTTCTGGGTTACAAGTAAGCGCAAAGCGCTGTATCAATGGCTGAGCGAAGTCGAAGCTTCTCACGACTCATTTAGGATTGCTATATGTGCAGTAACCGAGTCTCAGATCAGCAATTTCTTGGAGTGATGAAAATGTAGCGAGAATATCATAAGGAGCTCTAATTCACAAAATTGTTGAATCAAGATTTCGGTATTATGGCAATGAACATTTGTTGCAAAATTGATAAATCACCTAAGTGGGTGAAGAAATATAACTTTGATTTGTGTGAAGTTTTGGGAGGGCAGGTATTAGTTAAGAAAAGAGCTAGCAAAAAAGTATTGTCCTACTTGTATATTTCAAAATCATAGCTAGCAATTTAACATCAATAAAACCTAACAAAATACGACAAAGAATCTGATGCTAGATTTAGCGAAAATAACTGGTCATTATTAGGAAAAAATACTTTTAACTGATCTAAATAACTTATATTGTGATAATCAATGTTAGAAATAGGTTAAATCTTAGGATTATTTCTTTCGTATTTCCATGTATTTGCTAGATCTGTATAATTTTATTTTGGTATGATTAGCGAAGTTTCCTAAATATTTTTTAAATATTTTCAATTATTAGATAATATTTTTGTCCAATATGTTTGAAAATGTACGACAATAAGAAGGTAATTCCTAAGTAGATTAAAATTACCAAACTTGTAGAATCATTCTTTTTATTTTTTAAGAAGGTTTTACAATTTTGAAACCTTGAAATTGCTGATAATCTTATGACAGACACTGTAACTGCTCCTTTAACAGGAAAGGCTCTTCTTCAAAAGGCAAAAGAGCTAAATAACTTGCCTAAACGTGAACAAGCCAAAAAATGTGGTTATTTCACTAGGGGGAAAGATGGCGTAGATCGAGTTAATTTGACGGAATTTTATGAAGCAGTGCTTGCTGCTAGGGGTTTTGCCATTAATCCTGAACAGAATAAAGATGGTCGTGGTCGCGAACCAACTTTCCGTGTTAGCGTTCATAAAAATGGACAAATCGTGATAGGTTCTACCTATACAAGATCAATGGGTTTGAATGAAGGAGATGAGTTTGAAATTAAACTTGGATACAAGCATATCCATCTGATTCAGTTGACTAATGATCAAACAGAAGACGGTGAAGAATAAATATATTGATATAATTTTCTACCCAAGTATGCTGAAGTTAAAGCTCTATAAATTATTTTCATGATAATTCTTAGACTTTTACATTGACCAGTTATTTAACTAGTACAACTAAGCGAGAAAATTGATGCTGCCTAATGATGTGGTGGTTGGTTTTCTCGTTTTTTATTTATTCTGATTTTTAATATCTTTTTGTTTTCTAGGATGTCTTTTTATGCAGCTTGTAGATACTCATGTCCATATTAACTTCAAGGATTTTCAGGAAGATCTGAATGCGGTGCGCGATCGCTGGTTGAGTAATGGTGTCACCAAGCTTGTACATTCCTGTGTTAGTCCTGATGAATTTACGCAACTGCAAGCGATCGCTGATCAATTTCCTGAAGTTAGCCTAGCGGTTGGGCTACATCCGTTAGATAAAAAATTGAATACAACGGGTTGGCATCCTGAAATTGGCGAGCGCATTAAGTCTTTAGCTAGTAGTGAAACGAGGGTAGTAGCGATCGGGGAGACTGGCTTAGATTTTTTTAAGTCAGATAATGAAGCTGCTCAAATTGAAGCTTTTAAATCGCAACTACGTACTGCGCGATCGCTAAATTTGCCCGTGATTATTCATTCGCGTGAAGCCTCAGTCGCAACCCGTCAAGTATTGCAAGAAATTAATGCCGAATCGCCCCAAGAACCAATTCGCGGTGTAATGCATTGCTGGGCGGGCAATCCAGAGGAAACACAATGGTTTGTAGATTTGGGGATGTATATCAGCTTTAGTGGTGTGGTCACATTCAAAAATGCCCATGACTTGCATGAGTCCGCAAAAATCGTGCCAAGTGATCGCCTTTTAGTAGAGACCGATTGTCCATTTCTTGCACCAGTACCAAAGCGTGGCAAGCGCAATGAACCAGCTTATGTACTGCATGTTGCTGAGCATGTCGCTAAGTTACGAAATGTTGAGTTAGGCATTCTCGCTGAAGAGACTACCAATAACGCTTTTACTTTGTTTTCACTTGCATAAGGCTGCTTAGATAAGGTTGCCAAGCAGCCTTATCTAAACAGCCTTTGTATTGAGTGGCACTCGTAAGCTCACTCAACAAACCGCTAAAATTGATTCATGCAAATATATCTAGATCACGGTGCTACTAGCCCTGCGCGTCCAGAAGTCATTGAGCTAATGACAGAAGTAATGCGATCGCAATGGGGCAATCCCTCTAGCCTCCATGTGTGGGGTGAACGTTCAACAATGGCGATCGAACGCGCACGCTTGCAGGTGGCAAGTTTGTTAAACGCTGATCCTGAAGGGATTATTTTTACTTCGGGGGGAACAGAGTCAGACAATATGGCTTTGATGGGGATTGCGCGGCAATATCGGACACCACAGCACATGATCATCTCATCAGTGGAACATTCTGCCGTGCGTTTGCCTGCTCAGTATTTAGAACAATATGGTTGGGAAATCACCAGATTAGCTGTCGATCATGATGGGAAAGTATCGCCTCAAGATTTAGGGCGATCGCTACGTCCTAATACAGTATTGGTGTCGGTCATTGCTGCTCAAAATGAAGTGGGGACAATTCAACCAATTGATAAGCTTGGTCAAATTTGTCGCAATGCCAATGTGCCATTTCATACCGACGCTGTGCAAGCGATCGGCAAAATGAAAGTCGATGTCCAAACTTCACCAGTTGATTTACTGTCGCTGTCCGCCCACAAGTTCTATGGTGCACAGGGAATTGGTGCGTTATATATTAATCCGCTAATTATTCAAAAGCATGGACTAGTTCCCCTCAACCTAGGTGGTGGACAGGAACGTGGTTATCGATCAGGGACACAGGCTGTTGCCGCGATCGCAGGATTAGGGCTTGCGGCTGAACTAGCCGCCAAGGAATTAGTCAGTGAATCACAACGCCTTACAAAATTGCGCGATCGCCTCTATGCGTTACTAGCTGATATCCCTGACCTTGTTGCCACAGGTAGCTCAGACCGATTACCCCATCATCTGAGCTTCTATCATAAATACCTTGATGGTCGTCGGCTTGTGCGAGAACTCAATTACGCAGGAATTGCGATTAGTTCTGGTTCGGCATGTAGTAGCGGCGCGATCGAGCCAAGCGCAATCCTATTAGCAATGGGATATTCTGATTCCGAAGCGAGAAATAGTATTCGCCTTACCCTCGGCAAATCCACCACCGAAGCTGATATCGAGTGGACAGCATTAGTAATACATCAAATTCTGAGCCGCACTTACGAAATATAGCCATAAGGTAGGTTTGCCTGCGGAGAAGGCAAACCTACCTTATGCTAGTAAATTTACTTACGGCACGACGAGAACAGGACAAGGAGAGAGATTGATCACCTTCTGGCTTACGCTGTGCTCCTCAGGATGTTCTTCGGTCAAGCTAACTCCCCGTGAACCCATGACAATTAAATCAGCATTAATTTCATCAGCAAAATCGCAAATTACAAAAGCAGTCTTGCCTTCAGCAACTTTGGTCTGAACGGAAATACCAACTTCAGAAAAATAAGTCTTGACTTCTTCGATTAAATCTTGGGATGAAGTGCGATCGCTATCGTTAGCATCAGGCTCCGTAACCGACAGTACATATAGTTGCGCCTGATATTTCTGTACCAGATCGATCGCGACAGCTACAGCTTGGCGGGTTTCTTGACTTCTGTTTAAAGGGAATAAAACAGTTTTAAACATAATTCCTACCTAACACTGCAATTCAGTCAACAAATTTGGGATTTGAGAAATTTTTATTCTCTTTATTCCATTTTAATAACGAACAGGTCGCAAGGATTTTATTTTCTTAATTTTTAACATGATATAGCCATAGCCAGTTATTTTATGACAAAAACAAAACCCAAAAGAGAGTTGCAGCGCTTTGCGCTGCAACTCTCTTTTGGGTTTTATGTATTAACTTACTTGGCTATGGCTATAGTTACTAAAAATAGCTTTACGCGATCCTCTAATGACTAGATAATTCTACTTAGTGGTAAGTCTAATATTCGCTTTTACCACAACTTGCGGATTGCGATCGCCTGTCCAACATTGCACCGTCCAACATTGCACAAAAGAGAGAAAGTTTATGCCACAGGAATCAAATTTACACAACTCGGACACTGCCCCTTCCGTTACATCCGTCACAGAAGAACCTGTTCAAGAAAAGATTACTCTATGGGGAGAGATTATTAAAGGTTGGCATTGGGTTGTATTTATCTGGAAAATGATGGGCAGCTTTGGCGGAATTCGTCAATTATTAAGTTCTATAAAGAAGACCGTGATCATGTTAATTAAACGATTATTAATTCAGTTGCAAACTGATAAACGTTAGTACAGCGCTTTGCTTTTTCTTAAAACTCAGAGCAAGCTTCAAAAAGCTTGCCTTAAGAGCTTTTTGAAGCTTGCTCTAGACCACACAAAACCTAGATAGGTTGTAATACTTAATAAAATAGATAGGAACGCTTTGCGTCCCTATCCACTTTCTCGACAGTAAACACCAGACTTTACTACATCAGTGCTAACATTGCGAGATATATAAAGAGAAAAAAGTCAAAACGGAAGAAGATTATAGATGGATGCCGTAACAAAAATTATCCCTTTTTATGGCAGGGAAATTAAATTAAGAATTGGCACGTTTGCGCCCCAAGCTGGTGGCTCAGTATTAGTACAGTGTGGGGAAACTGCAATCTTAGTGACAGCGACCAGAGGTCCTGCTCGTGAAGGTGTAGATTTTGTCCCCCTCCTTGTTGATTATGAAGAGCGTTTATATGCGGCAGGTCGGATTCCTGGTGGTTTCCTGCGTCGTGAAGGAAGACCACCTGAAAAAGCGACCCTGATTTGCCGTTTAATTGATCGCCCGATGCGTCCTTTGTTTCCCAATTGGTTGCGCGATGATGTGCAGATCGTCGCAACAACAATGGCGATCGACGAAAAAGTCCCCCCCGATGTGTTGGCGGTAACAGGTGCATCGATCGCAGCCCAAATTGCAGGACTACCCTTCAGTGGTCCAATGGCAGGTGTACGTGTGGGTCTAGTTGGTGATGAATTTATCATCAACCCTACCTATGCCGAAGTAGAAGCAGGCGACCTTGATCTCGTAGTGGCTGGTACTGCTGAAGGAATCATCATGGTAGAAGCAGGGGCAAACCAGTTACCTGAAGCGGACATGATTGAAGCGATCGACTTTGGTTATGAAGCCGTGCAAGAACTAATCAAGGCGCAACTTGATCTAATCCAAGAGCTAGGAATTGCACCTCCAGACCTTACACCTCCTGAAACTGATCCAACTCTAGAAAACTTTATTGCAGATCAAGTTAAGGATAAAGTTGCCCAAGTAGTTGCTAGCTGTGAAAAGGATCGCAATGTCCGTGACGCTAACCTCGATGCGATCAAAGCCGAGCTACTAGAAGCGATCGCTGCCTTGCCCGATGAAGATCCGATCAAGTTGGCTGCTGATAAGAAGGTGATTAGCGCAACCTACAAGGAACTCACCAAAAAACTAATGCGATCGCAGGTCATTGAGCAAAATATCCGCATTGACGGACGCAAGCTCGATGAAGTCCGCCCCATTTGGACAGAGGTTAGCGTATTGCCTCGCGTGCATGGTAGTGGTCTATTTAACCGTGGTCTCACCCAAGTCCTATCGATCGCCACTCTTGGAACTCCCGGTGATGCACAGGAACTTGACGATCTGCATCCCGATGCCAAGAAGCGCTATATGCACCATTACAACTTCCCCCCATACTCTGTGGGTGAAGCCAGACCTATGCGATCGCCCGGTCGTCGTGAAATTGGTCACGGAGCCTTAGCCGAACGTGCTCTTGAACCTGTATTACCCCCTAAGGATAAATTCCCCTATATCCTCCGTGTTGTATCTGAGGTCTTATCCTCCAATGGTTCCACCTCGATGGGTTCTGTCTGCGGTTCGACGCTTGCCTTGATGGATGCAGGTGTGCCGATTTCTAAACCCGTTAGTGGTGTAGCCATGGGCTTGATCAAAGAAGGTGATGAAGTTCGGATCTTGACTGACATTCAAGGTATCGAAGATTTCCTTGGTGATATGGACTTCAAAGTCGCAGGTACTGATACAGGTATCACAGCGCTGCAAATGGATATGAAGATTACTAGCATCTCCATGAATACAGTGCGTGAAGCAATTACCCAAGCCAAAACTGGTCGCGCTCACATCATGCAAAAGATGCTGGAAATTCTTCCTGAGCCAAGACCACAGCTATCACCCTATGCGCCACGCTTGCTAACAATTCGCATCGATCCAGAGCAAATCGGTATGATCATTGGTCCTGGTGGTAAAAACATCAAGGGCATCACTGAGGAGACTGGAGCCAAGATCGATATCGAAGATGACGGTACAGTAATGATTTCCTCGATGAGTGGCGAAGGTGCGCTCAAGGCAAAACGCATCATCGAAAATATGACCCGTCGCGTTGGTTCAGGTGATGTCTATCTGGGTAAGGTCACAAGGATTATTCCTATTGGTGCGTTTGTCGAGTTTCTCCCTGGTAAGGAAGGAATGGTACATATTTCCCAATTGGCGGAAGGTCGTGTGGGCAAAGTCGAAGATGAAGTTGCCGTTGGTGATGAAGTCTTGATTAAAATTCGCGAAGTAGATAGTCGCGGACGCTTCAATCTCACTCGTCTGGGTATTCATCCCGATGAGGCAGCAGCAGCAAGAGCAGCAGCAGCAGCTAATACATAAAAAAAGAGAAGGGACGCTTAGCGTCCCTTCTCTTTTATGACGATCGAGCACAAAATACAAGTAGCAGCGTTTCACACTGCTACTTGTATTTTGGCTACAGATAATTAAACCTAGCGACTTATAGCTATAGTCACCTGTATCAGGTGTAAGGTGGCGCGAAGCGCCACCTTACACTATTTGGAGGAATAGCAGCTATATGCTAAAAAGGAAAAGGCGTTTAGGGGGTGTATTCAAGTAATGATTGTTAAAGAATTAGATCGTCTAGAACCGAGTGATAAATTTGAGAAAGCAGGATATTATGCTGAATCCCAGCTTGCTTTTTATCTCAAACGTGAATTTAAAGATGATCCACAACTTCTAATTTTTAATAATCTACGGTTAGTAAAAGCTGATGATGTTTGCCAGATCGATCATTTGGTGCTCCATCGATATGGACTAGTAATTATCGAGAGTAAAAGCGTTACTACTCGTGTTGAGGTTAATGAGCATGGTGAGTGGAAGCGTTGGTTTGATAACGCTTGGCAAGGAATGCCCTCACCAATTTTGCAGGCACAACGACAGGGAAAATTTCTTAAAGATTATTTGGAGCATCATGTTGAGACTCTTCTAAATAAGAACCTTTTGGGCAATCAAACCCATTTTACGAAAATGCCAATTGATGTTTTGGTGGCAATTTCTGATTCTGGAATTATCAACCGTCCTCAGAATGAAAAACTTGATTTTGTCTGTAAAGCAGATCAAGTTCCTGAAAAGGTTAAAGCGATCGCCACGGAATATCGGAAAAAAGATAGTCTCTTCAACCTTAGCTTAGAGATTCCCTATGAGTTTGCTAAAGATGAAATCCCAAGAATTAGTCAATTTTTGCTAGCTAGCCACAAACCAGCCGCAACTAACAAAAAAATTGTTGCGATTGCGCCTAAGGATATTCAGAAACCAGAAATCAAGAATAAGCCGATCATTAAAGAAGCAAAGCCAACTGCAAAGAACATCTGCTCCCATTGTCAAAGCCTAAATCTATCAATTTTGTATGTCCATAGTTACTTCTTTAAATGTAACGATTGCGGCAAAAATACAGCGATTAAAAAATATGTCCATCCTGTGGCGATCGCGAGAAAGTCAGGAAAAGCAGCCTACAGTTTTTTACTGAATGCGAAAAATGTGGTACTTCACGCTTATTTCATACCAACTCAACAAACACCTAAAACTTTGAGAGAGGGTTTGCTACGCAAACCCTCTCTCAAAGTTCAAAAGTAAAAGCCTTGCTACGCAAGGCTTTTACTTTTGAACTTTGAGAGCACTGAGAAAAATATGCCACCTATATGACTTCGACTTTGCTCAGCCAAAGCGGGCTGAGCGGAGTCGAAGCCACTGTCTTATGATGCGGTTAGTGAGGAGCCGATGCCTTGGAAGAAAGCCCAAGATAGAAAGAAGTTGCTAATAAAAATAGCTAGTAAAGCGGTCACAACTGCGGTAGTTGTGGATTCACCCACACCCTTTGCTCCACCTGTGGTGGTTAAACCCCATGTTGTCCCGATTACAGCTATCAACAAACCGAAAAAGCTCGATTTAAGTAAGGCAGCGATCAAATCCCAAGGCTTGAGTAAATCCTGCACAGAGTTGAGAAACATGGTTGAAGAAATACCATACATCACATCTGAGAGAAATAAACCGCCAGCCATCCCTGTTAAAAAGCCCATAATCGTGAGGATGGGCAGCATTAAGATACAGGCGATCGCGCGAGGAGTTGCTAGATAATCAATCGGATTTGTTCGTAGCATATAGAGGGCATCAATTTGCTCAGTCACCTGCATTGTGCCGATTTCTGCGGCAAAGGCAGAGCCAACCCGTCCTGCGATAATCACAGCCGTCAACACAGGAATTAACTCACGGCTCAAAGCGATCGCTAAAATCCCACCAATCGCCTGTTGAGCACCAAAGTGAATAAATTCGCGGGCAACTTGAATTGTAAATACCGCACCGACAAAGGAAGCCGTAATCAAAGTGATCAATAGAGATTCTGTACCAACTATGGACATTTGCTCGATTGTATTGCGCCAATGAAAACGTCGATAGATCAAGATATGGGTGATGATTTGTCCAACGAGTAGACAACTTTGTCCCACTTTAACTAGCCAACTACCAAAATTACCCATACCCTAAAATTCCTGTTTTATTGTTTTCATCCTATAGCAAAACGAAGATAAGAGATGGCGCAGAGCGCCATCTCTCACTAATAGCAAAACGAAAATAAGGGATGACGCTCTGCGCCATCTCTCACTAGCAAAAGAGTAGTGATCTAAATGAGAGACGGCGTAAAGCGCTGCTTCTCATCTAGGGAAATAGGTGCAATGTCCAGTTACAGGGTTGCTGAAGATCGCTAAACTTGCCAGTGAGCCAGTACCACAGCGCGAGACGAGTCCGAAAGAAACCAACCATCAAAAAAGAATCTTCAGGAACTGCTACGCCATACTTCTTACCGTCGGTAATTGTGGCATACCATTGCGTATCAGTTCCTTTAACTACTAAAGCAGAACGATAATAGATTTCTTGATATTGCAGAGGTAGCGCAAATACCGCGTAAACATTATGTTCACCCCGCCAAGGTTCCGCCACAATCTTAACAGGATGAAATTGTAAGCTAGTTGAGTTTCTGATTTCTGTCATCGTAGGACATAGCGAAGAATCTAGATTTGAGATCTCTGTACTTTGAGGTGAGAAAATAGTCATTAGCAAGAAGAATATAGAGCCTATGCTTAAAGCTCCAATCATCGCAACTAGAAATTTATTGGGGGCAATCTGCCCCTTTTCATAGACTTGTTTCATGGGCTTGTTTCATAGACTAGCTTGATGGGCTTGGTGTTATTGACAAGTCTCAAGGCGATTAATGCGCGCAACGATCGCATCGATATAGCTGTTTAATTCCCTTGATCGTAAGTTGCTGTTATTAATCATGACACTGAAAATAACTTCAGGATAATGTTGAGGTTTAGTGTAACCAGATAAAGCACTGACACCTGTTAATGTGCCAGTTTTAGCTTGTAGAGAAATGGGATGAACTCTCCATCGGTTAGTTAAAGTACCATCCCCAGTGCCATCGCTATTTGATACTGGCAAAGAACTGCGAAAAGTACGATCATCAGCCACATTATACAAAAGTTGGACGATCGCTCTAGGGGTTGTCAAATTGCGGCGCGATAGTCCAGAGCCATCTGCGAGTAAGACATTATGCGAACTAATCTTGATGGAATCTAAATATTCTTTGAGTGAAGATATGCCACCATTCACACCATTGAGAGCAACATGTTCATAGACGCGATCGCCTAGTTTTTTTTGCAATAAACTTGTATAAAATTTCTCACCTACAGCTCTGAGTAATAGTTCGGCATAGAGGTTATTGCTATCTTTATTAGTAGTTGTAATGAGCGCAGAGAGAGGCGGCGAGTAGGCGATCGCTAAGTCTTGGGTCGGACGCATTGTTTGGGAACTATTTGTGAATGGTTTGACTTGAATTCCTTGTGCGTCTAACTCTTTACTCAATAGGCTCACAAAATTAGCTTCAGGATCAGGAATTGCTACACCACCATCCTCTGGTTCAGCCTTGTCCGAAATTGTGCCACTGATGATCAGGACTTTTTGAGCATAGGGACGAACAACGCTCAACGCATTATCAGGTAGCGTATACAACATAGAGTCATCACTAGCTGTGTAGGATTTGTTCTCCACCACCCAATCTTTAGCCAATGCAGGATTTTCCCATTCAAAGATGGCGGGTTGACCAATTGTGTTAGGACGGATTGTCCAGTTCAAGGCATTTTCATTAATTGTGAAGGGAGATACCTTAGCGGCGTAATATTCTTGGAGATCTTTCCATTCCCAGCTATCTACAAGTTCATCACCTCTGCGAATAGTTCTTGTCCAAATCCCTCCATTGATTTGCTTGACACCTTTATTTTTGAGTTGAGTGACGAGGGATTTTAATCCTGTTTCTGAGTTAAAGCTTGGATCTCCCGATCCCACTAGCCATAGCCCATTTTCTAGAGTGCCTTGAGAATTGGGCAAATTGCTAGACATTAACTTGGTTGCAAAGCGGTAGTCTGCTCCCAGAACTTTTAAGGCGATCGCAGTAGTAAATAATTTGGTATTAGAGGCAGGAATGAAATAGCGATCGCCATCAAGATTGGCTAATACTTTGGGTTTCGATTCATTGGTTTGGACAAATACCCCCACTCGTGAAGCCTGTAATTGTGGAGACTGGGCAACTTGGGACAATTCCTGTTGCAATTGGGTAGGACAAATGCGATCGGGATTGGCTTGAATAGGTAATGGCGCAATCAAAGAAATCGTAACTAGGGTGATCGCTGGAAGTAGAGAGCCTTGAAAATTACGCTTTATCAACTGACAGATAAAGTGTGAGGAAAGAGACTGAAGTTGCATTTAGTAGGCGAGGCAGATCAAAATAGATATATAACACAATCCTAATTTCTTAAGTAAGTTTTGATACTTTGCTCCGAAGGAGCGCACTTTCATAACTTACTTTTTAAGATTGGTATAGATATTAGGTTAGTGATATTGCAACCCGATATTACTAATCTAAAATCCATAGATAAATCATATGTTCTTGGTCACCAATCTTAACTTTTTCTGTTCTAGTTGCAGATAAATCTCCTAAACTGTACTGATAAGACACAATTCGTGTTCCTGATTTTAATTTTGGTAAAATTTCTGCTCGTACCCGCAAATTTGCTTGGGGAAGCAAATATAGCGTAATCACCGTTGCATCTCGTAAGTCAGTTTTAAATAGATCCTGTTTGACAAATTTAATTTGAGAGCGAATCTGCGGAGTTTTGTCGATCGCGGCTTTTGTTGCCCTCTCAGATTCTCGAATTAATTCAGGATCAATCTCTATACCGATCGCTTTTGCCCCAAAGTTCTGCGCTGCTGCTATCACAATTCTGCCATCCCCACTACCCAGATCGTAAACCACATCTTGAGAATTTACCTTTGCCATTTCTAGCATCTTGATGACAACGCGCTCAGGAGTTTGCAGATAGGGCGCATCAGGAGTCCGCTCTGGATCAGAATTTTTGGGATCAATATTGGGAACCGATGGCAGGGGCTTAATTTCTATGGGAGTTTTAGGTGCTTCGCTATTCACCCAAATCTGGCAAGCAACTAAAGTTGATGTGGTAATTGCAGCAATTAAGATGAGCCGAAATAGATTTGCCATGTCAATAAACTTGCCATAAGGGACTTGCTATTAATTAAAGTACCTGTGACTTTGGCTACGCTCAGCCAATGTTAGTTGAGCGTAGCCGAAGCTAGATAACTTTGGTGGGACATTTTTGATCCGCAAAAGTCTAAGTAGCTGGGCGTAATAAGCCGTATAGTACAAGCGCAAATTGCACTACAGAGAATGCTCTGGATTTATCCAAATCCTAATTTTTGTAAAACCACTGCCTGAGCCTCGGGTTGTTGACTATAGGCAAATCCCCAAGGAATATTGGCTGGCAAAATTTGCAGAAATGGATCGAGGGCATAGGGACTACCATAGACAACCATTCCTTCTAATTTGTCGCTTGCTAGGAGTGTATTGACTAAGGTCTGTGTTTTGGTGTGGAGATTAGTGTTGCCACGAAATGGATTACCACGACTAAACATTTGGATAAATACATCGGTAAATTGTGTTAGTTGGAGATGCTCTATTGTCTGACCATCGGTAATGATTCTCTGGTAGCCACTATTCTTGGGGAATAGCGCCGCAGGCGATCGCAAGTTGAGAAATTCGCTACAGGTAAGGGGATCATCGACAATGATCAGGTTGAGGTAATTGGCTTTTGGGCTTAAATTATCACCAGATTGCAAATGGGGAATTGATGAATAGACACTAACTGCTTTAGTGGCAATCTCCTTGGCAATTTCCAGATTTTCAGGCTTACTCAGTTGTGTTAAATCTGTGGGTATCCCACATACTTTTTGTTTCGCTTTCCAAATTCTTTGCAATGATTGCTTAATGCGATCGCGACTAATTTCCCCAGATTCAACGGCTGCACATACGGCATGAATCGTAGCGATCGGATCGACGGGCATCAATAAAATATCTGCGCCTGCTTTGACTGCTTGCACAGCGATCGCTTCAGGGCTATTCAAGTTGGCAACTCCCGACATAATCAGTGCATCGGTGGTAATAATCCCCTCAAATCCCAATTGGTCGCGCAAAATTTCTGTGAGAATATGCGGCGATAAAGTCGCAATGTTTTGCGGATCTAAATTTGGGGCGAAGATATGGGCGCTCATGATCGTATCTACGCCTGCGGCGATCGCATTGCTGAAGGGCAGAAATTCTAGATTCTCAAATCTTGAGCGATCGTGAGTCAATGTCGGCGTTTGTAAATGTGAATCTACAGCCGTGTCACCATGTCCGGGGAAATGCTTTGCGGTCGTCAATACAGGATATTGCTTTGCCCCTGCGATAAAGCCCCGCGTTGCCCCCATCACCTCGCCAACTGTAATGCCAAAGGAACGCACATTGATGACAGGATTTTGGGGATTGTTATTAATATCCACAATTGGTGCTAATACCCAATTTAGCCCGATCGCTAGTGCTTCTTCAGCAGTAACGCGACCCATTGCTTCGGCATAGTCAATACCGACATCTTGTAACGCCATTGGTGGTGGAAACCATGTCGCGCCACTAAATCTCTGACCTACGCCTTCTTCGATATCGGCTGCCATCAACAAAGGGACTTTTGCCCATGACTGCATTTGCTGAGTTTTTAGAGCAATTTCCGCCGCACTGCCGCCCAACAAGATTACGCCACCAACCCCATAGTCACCAATGAGGATTTGTAGTTGTTTAATTGTTAATTCCCACTGTGGATATTGAATCTGATGGTCGTACAGCATTCCACAGGTGCGAACAACCAACATTTGTGAGACTTGTTCAACGAGGCTCAACGTATCAATATCAGGCAAGTGGATCGGCATAGTTAACTAAAAAATAAACAACAATATAGCGCTTCAGGTTTGTTTCCCCACCGAAGGCGGGGAAATATGAAAACACTATATGCGGCAATAAGCACCGCGCATCCCTAAAACTCTAGCGCAAAATCTTTGCGTGTCATCGGTTGTGGCACTTCTAAACCTTCGCCGCCGATATATTTTAAAGCTTTACCTTCAACGGATAAATAAACCTTTGCTTCAGGTTCTAAGCTTGTTGCTGTGTAAAGCACCTGAATAATCCTGCCCTGCATCGAAGCGGAGCCGCCACCCTTGGTAAAGTCCTTGGATAGGTCAATGCGAATTTCTTTGCCCTTAGCCTGTACTTTTAGGACTTTTGTATTGGCGGGAATGGCGCTATAAAGGCTTGATTCCGATGGCTTTTCAGATATCAAAGTATTTAAACCAGAAGCGATCGCTTCGTCATTACTTTTCGCTTTGAGTGCGATCGGGACAGCCTTTAATTTATTTTTGCTAGATTCAATCCAATACACAGCTAATTCACCATCTAAGGCTCGCTGTGCTGGTGGGGACTGGCTAATTTGATTTACTGACGTGGGAGCAGATATCTGAGGATTGGGTTGGTTAGGTTGATTAAAATGACCATTGAGCAATACTGCTGTTGCAGAACCACCAACTAGCGCTGCTCCAACTAGCCCTAACCAAGTACCTTTACTTAAAACTGGCATTTTCATAATTTAGATCCTCAACGCTGTTGATTAAGTTTGCTGCGATCGATGGGACTATGTGACGCAAACAAACGTGAATTAGCTCCTTAATCTATCTTAATTCTAACTGATGTTATGGAACCCTCACCCCCCAGCCCACTCTCCCGTTATACCAAAACTAAAAATGGCGTAGCCATTTTTAGTTTCTCAAATCCTTACTGGGTTTGTTTTTTAATTCACGAAAGTGTGACAACACTTTCGTGAATTGGTATTAAGGGAGAAGGGGAGTAAAGCTAATTTCTCGTTCACTTCTCCCCTTTTGGGAGAGGGGCTAGGGGTGAAGGGCTTACCAACTTCCGCACAAATTCCTGAACTTTAGATAGATCTTTGTCTCCTGCGGAACGTTCTACCCCACTTGATACGTCTAATCCACTTGGGCATACTAGCGCGATCGCTTGTTCGACATTTTCTGGAGATAGCCCTCCCGCTAGCCACCAGTCACAATGGGGACGGAAATCGCGCAACATTTGCCAATCGATGGTTTTGCCAGTGCCGCCCGCCATTTGTGGATCGTAGGCATCGAGTAAAATCACATCAACCACATCACTATACCGTTGAGCTTGCTCTAAGCCTGCTTGATCTTTGACTCGGAGGGCTTTGATTAGTTTAAGGTTTGATTTGATATTTGGTTGCAGTTGATCGAGATGCGATCGCACCTCACGACAAAACTCTGGTGATTCATCGCCATGTAGTTGTACGCCATTTAGTCCCGCCTGCTCTACGGTTTGGCAAATTTCCTCGGCGCTAGCGTTGAGAAATACGCCAATCAAATCCAGCGTAGGATAATCAGGTATGAGACTAGTTGTAATTTGGGCGATCGCGGAGGTAGTGATATATCGTGGTGAGGACGAGACACATATAAAGCCAATTGCGTTAACTCCCATTTGGGCGATCGCCTGAGCCTGATCAGTTTTCGTAAGTCCGCAAATTTTGATATACATACAAGCACAATCTTTCATGACAAAGTACTCATCCTATCCAAATTCCATGCAGTCTTCTCAGAATTTAGTCTCAAAGTTTATGACGAAATTTTCTACTGGTTCGGCGGTGGTGATGGCGATCGCGATCGCTTGTTGCACACCGACCATGCCCGTCCGTGCGGCTCTCTTTGATGGACCAGTTGATCGCTTGCCTTCGATTGAGCGTGATTCTTTGCGGAAGGGGCAGACGGTGGTGACGGGTGAGAAGGGCAAGTATGTGGCAAGGGTGTTAGTCACGGCTTCTCCTGATGCGGTGTGGCGAGTTTTGACTGACTATGCCAATCTCTATAAATTCATCCCAAATATGACCTCTAGCAAGATCCTTGAGAGCTATGGCAATCGCAAGGTGATTGAGCAGGTAGATACGCGCCAAGTCTTTATTGTTTCGATCGTTTCGCGCACTAAGCTCGCGATCGAGGAAACCGATCGCAAACAGATTGATTTCCGTCTCATTGATGGTGATCTTGCTAAAATGGAAGGCTATTGGAAAATAGAACCTGTTTCTGCAATCCCCAATCGTCCTGCTAATCAGGTTTTGATTACTTATACTGTGAATGCTCAGCCGAGTGATTCTACTCCTGCGGATGCTTTTTATGGCATTTTTAAGGATGCGTTGAATGATACTTTGCAGGCGATCAAAAACGAAATCAAAAGCAGAGGCTAGTGATCCTATAACAACTCACTGCAAGTCTCTAGCTCTTATAGCTGTAGAATCTTTCGCAACCCATCGGCGATCGCTTGGACGGGGGTAAGTAATTTTGCAGCTTTGCTAACAACTTTGATGATTTTGTCAATTACAGTGCCAATCATGTCGTGATCTTCTTTGTTGTTAGCAAACTTGCCAATCGTATAAAGATCTCTATTTGCAAGCATTGAGATTTCAATAAATATATCAGGATTCTTTTACCAAAAAATTGAAAGATTCCTGTAGGGGCAGAGCATTCCCGTCATAATTGACCAATTTACAGACAACCTCACATCGGGAATGCTCTGCCCTAAACCTCCAACATTCGCGCCACAAATTCTCAACCACAGTCCTAATCTATCGCTTAATCCCATTAAGGTCTCAGCAAGGGTTGTGCCCCCTCCTTAGGCAGGGACACAACCCTCTACTTCACTAGATTGGTATACGCCATATAGCAATGTAAGGTTAGCTTAGGACATAAAGCCCAAACAAGTGAAAGTGTTACTGTGTAACGCCTTCATTTCTTTAGATTTTGATTCCTCCTAGCTATCTCTCAAAAATCTAAAGCTATACCCCACATAGCCAATCAAGACTACAATGTGTTAGCACCTCCTAACAACGCTGTTAGAAATATGTTTCAACCCCAAGCCGCAATCATCGCTGATAGCGTTAACTTAACAGGCGATCGCCTGACTACTTTTGTGCTGACCTACCACCGCATGATTCACTCAGAATTCATGACCCATCGAATGCTCAGTAAAAACAGCAGCAGCAGTCGTGCCATTCCCGTCGAGAAAATGATCAAACTCGTCGAGAGTCAAGAAGTCTATCCATTACATTGGGGCAAAAATCAAAAGGGAATGTCCGCCCAAACCGAAGTTACAGAAGAGGAAATGCAAGCGGCTGCCGCAGTGTGGCAGGAAGCCAGACTTGATGCGATTCGTCATGCCAAACAATTAGTGCATATTGGCATTCATAAACAAGTAGTTAATCGCCTTTTGGAACCATTCTCCACAATCACCGTAATTTGTTCGGGAACAGAATATCAAAACTTTTTCGATCAGCGTTGTCATCCTGACGCACAGCCTGAAATCCAAGCTCTCGCTAATAAAATGAAAGCTGCCTATGATGCGAGTCAACCTAAACAACTAGTCGCAGGGGAATGGCATTTACCACTCATCAAACAAGAGGATATTGATGAAGTTAGTGATATGAATGAATTGATTAAGGTTGCCGTAGGACGTTGTGCGCGAGTGAGCTATCTCAATCATGATGGGGTTCGCAGTCTTGCCGATGATGTCAAACTGCACGATCGCCTATTAACCTCTAAACCTGCTCACCTGTCTCCTTTTGAGCATGTCGCAAGTGCCCTTCCTAATTCTGAGAAACGCGCTAACTTTACTGGTTTCCAAGCCTATCGATTTGATCTAGAACGTAATAAAGTTACTAAATAACCATAGAGATTCTCAATGTCCTGTGCCAAAATAGCTAAACCAAGCAAAAAAGGATTTGCCAAGTCTCCATCTCCTATTCTTTTAAGTGCTTGCTTGATTGTCAAAAATGAGGAGCAGCGCTTACCAGAATGTTTAGAGAGCTTAAAATCGCTTGCCGATGAAATCATTGTTGTCGATACAGGTTCGAGCGATCGCACCGTTGCCATTGCCAAAAAATTTCAAGCGCGAGTCTTGCATTTCCAGTGGTGTGATGATTTTGCACAGGCGCGAAACTATGCGATCGCACAGGCTAAGGGTAAATGGATCTTAGTTATTGACGCTGATGAGGTTTTAGAGCAAAGCGCGATCGCCATTTTGCAAGAGGTAATGCAGCAGGATGATTGTTTAGCCGTAAATTTGATGCGATCGGAAATTGGCGCGAAGCAAGCCCCCTATTCTCTCATCTTAAGACTATTCCGCAATCATCCTGAGATTACCTTTACGGGTATCTATCATGAATCCATTGATCAATCAGTAGCCTCATTGCATTCAAAAGAACCACATTGGAGAATTCTCAATGTGGAAGTTCCTGTTTTGTTGCATTATGGCTATATGGATAGCGAAATTCAACTTAGACATAAGTATGAATTTGCTCAAAGGTTAATGCACAAGCATTTGGAAGAATTTCCAGAGGATAGTTATATGCTCAATAAATTAGGAGCTTTGTATATCAATAATCCTGATAGCGATCGCGATTTTGGGATTTCCCTATTACAAAAGGGCTTGTCATTAATCGATGATACCGAGCAACAGAACTTAACTCGTTGTGAGATTTATTACCATTTAGGGCTTGCCTATCAACAAAATGAGGATTGGGAATCGGCGAAAAATGCTTATAACCAAGTCATCGAGCTTGATGTTCCCAATCTTGTCAAATTATCTGCGTATGTCAATTTAGGAAATATCTACCAAGAGCTTAATCAAAAGGAAGCGATCGCCTGTTTTGAGAAGGTGACTCAAATTGCGCCTAACTTTGCTCAAGGATATTTTAATTATGGAATTGCGCTCAAAACTTCAGGATGTTTTACCGAAGCGATCGCCGCCTATCAAAGAGCAATTGCGCTTGATCCAGACTATGCCGATGCTCATCAAAACTTAGGTGTGGTGCTGATGAAAGTAGGATATTTCCCAGAAGCGATCGCCTCTTTTAGCAAAGCCATTCAACTTCATGAGCAGCAACAAAATTACGAAACTGCGGCAATATTGCGATCAGCGTTGCAGGAGTTCCAATAAAGATTTGGGCTAAGGCCAGATCTTTATTGGAGTTTTAGCTGATCGCCAAGATTTTTGGCAAACAGAGCGCGATTAGGACAGGTAGAAACCCCTGCTTGGCGCAAAGCTTCGGCAGCCCATGTGTTGCAGTTAAACAAAGAGAAATATCGTGGAACTGCTGCATAAAAATTACTCACCCCATACTGTCCCTTACCGATCGCCGCTAAGCGATCGCCTGTTTCATTCACGGCAAAAGTCTGTTTCACATAGGTCAATAAATTTTGAAATCCTAATTCTGATAATTCGATTTTCAAAACGGGAAATTTGAAAAATTGTTCAGGCGGTTCCACAAAGCTTACTACGTGCATCACGCTATCCGATGGAATAAAAACCGCTCGCAGCATTGAGGGAATTGATTGATCTCCTGCAAAATAAAATTGGCGATCGCCCCATCCCACTTCCACAAATGGCGCATCTTTCCATGCTTCTGCACCAAAGTTCTCTTGATCGCGTTGCGCCCATGCTAAGCCTGAATGCCAGTCATGCTGCACAAAATAAATTGTGCGTGTCTTAGTATTGAGCGGTGGAAATAGACCTGCTACAGGACTAGGACAATAGAGAAAATAACTAGCGATCGCTACGGCAATCCCCAACAATACTCCTAACAATATCGCAATTTTTCTTTTGCGGGACACGATCAACTTCCAAGCTATTTATCTAATCTCTAATTATCATAAAGCTTTAAGAACCGATTTTTGATGTACCTTTACCACACCCAAAAGTTGGTTCTGGCAAGTTAAAATAAACCAAATCCTCTTTTATGGAGTTGTGCTATGGTTTCGCAGCTAACCATCTCATCAACTGAAGTTATTTACCCCGAAAGCGATGTGCAACCCATAGCAAGCAATACCACGCATTTTATTTGGATCGTCACAATTAAAGAAAATATTGACTGGTTCTTTAGTCAAAATCAAAATAGTGATCTCAAGATTTTTGTTGCAGGGGATTTGTTGTGGTATCCCGTCGAAGGACGTAATGATCTCTCCACTGCTCCCGATATCATGGCTGTGATCGGTAGACCAAGGGGACATCGCGGCTCTTACAAACAATGGCTAGAAGATAATATTGCTCCACAGATTGTATTTGAGATTCTCTCTCCATCTAATACGAAAGAAGAGATGGATAAGAAACTCCTATTTTACGATCGCTATGGAGTGCAGGAGTATTACATTTATGACTACGAAGCCAACCGCTTATTAGTGTGGCTGAGGCAAAGTGATAGCCTATCACCTTTGGTTATTGTGCGAGGGTGGCAAAGCCCCAGATTAGGAATTCAGTTTGAAATTACCGATGAAACCTTAAAAATGTTTCATGCTGATGGGACTCCGTTTTTAAATTATGTCGAAATCCAAGATTTACTCGTCCAAGAGCGCCAACGTGCTGATGCGGAAAAACAACGCGCTGATCGTCTTGAGGCAAAACTGAGAGAATTGGGAATTGAGCCATAAACAAGAAAGGGTGCAAAGCACCCTTTCTTGTTTAGTTACGCAGATCTGCGATCGCACTCATGGCAACATTGGCGATCGCTTGATCAGTTGCCTTGGGCAAATGATAATACTTGCCACCACCTGCGGCGGCGAGTTCCTTTGCAAAGCCCGTCGATACAAATTTGTTTTCGGTATCGATAACTAATAGACCAATATTCAAGGCGCGAATTTTACGGCAAATATCGATTAATTCACCTTTGATATCGGGCTTATTTTCAGGATCGATGGGTTCACCCTGCGATCGCGCTAGTGGCACATTGCCACGACCATCGGTAATCGCCACAATTGTTACTGAACCAACATCTCCTGATTGTCTAGCATTCAAACCCACACGCACCGCTTGAGTTAATCCATGCGCCAATGGTGATCCACCACCGCAGGGCATCGTATCCAAACGCCGCCTTGCTGCCTCAATGGAACGGGTAGGTGGTAACAATACATCCGCTTTTTCACCTCGGAAAGGAATCAAGGAAATTTGGTCACGGTTTTGATAGCTGTCTGTGAGCATCCGTAAAGCCGCTCCCTTAGCTGATTGCATCCGATTTAATGCCATCGATCCAGACGCATCCACAAGGAAAACCGTGAGCGCCCCTGCCTTACGCGCTAACTTCTTCGCTCTCACATCAGTACTTTCGACTATGACTTTGCGATGGGGTTGACGCGCTTTCCTTGCCTTTTGATAGGGAGCCGAAGCGCGGAGAGTGGCATCAACGGCTATGCGATCGCTCTTTCCTTGAGGCAAAACTGGCTTGATATAACGCCCACGCTCTTGGGAATAGATCACATTGCGCGTTCCCGATCGCCCTTGCTTTTGCATGGACTGGGCGAAAAATAGCACTTCAGGATCGAGAATTACGCCTTCAGGATCGAAGATAAACTCTTCAGGAATTTCAGGGGATTCATCTTCCTGCTCTTGCTCCTGTTCTTGCTCCTCTTGATTTTCCTCTTGCTCCTGTTCACCATCATCGTTAGGAGGAGGTGGTGGGGCTTGTTGCTGTTGCTGTTCAGGTTGTTGCTGCTGTTGTTCTGGGGAAAGAGGCGATCGCGGTACGATGACCAACTCTACTGCTTGACGCAAATCATCGGCATTAACTTGAGTGCGACTATCTAGAGCCGCCGCCGCCTTAGCCACGCGCACCGCAAATAGTTCCGCCCGATGTCCCTGCACGCCACCCCGAACCGCTTCCGCAATCAAATATTGCATTTGCGCTCTGGAAATGGTCACATCATTCAGCCATTCTCTCGCCAAAATAATCTGAGTTCGCAAATCATCGACATCAGCATCATAGCCACGCAAAAAGGCTTCAGGGGAATTGGCATAATCCAACACCATATCCACAGCTTCTACGCGCTGATCAAGGGAGAGAACGCCGTCGGCTGATAGATTTACCGCAATCCGATCCATCAAATGCTGACTTAAAGCCCCTTCCTCTGGGTTGTAAGTGGCAATTAGTAAAGGTTGACAGGGATGTTGATAGCTAATTCCTTCGCGTTCGACTTGGTTGTAACCTGTGGAGAGAACCGAAAGCAGTAAATTAGAAATCTGAGGATCGAGTAAATTGATTTCGTCAATGTAGAGAACGCCACGATGGGCTTCTGCTAATAACCCCGGCTGAAATACAGTCTGACCTTCACGCACCGAACGGCTCACATCGACGGAGCCAATCAGACGATCTTCGGTAATTCCCAAAGGAATTTGGATAAATGGCGCAGGAATGACTTTAGTTTGAATTTCACTAGGATCTTTGTCCTTCATCGCTTTGACCAGCACATCGTCCCATGTGTCAGGCTTGGTCGGATCGCAATTGCTGAGGGATTCAACTGCAATTTCAATAGGTGGTAACAGGGCATGAATCCCACGAGCAAGGACGGATTTAGCTGTGCCACGTCTACCTGCGAGGGCAATTCCACCGATCGCAGGATCGATCGCTGCTAGCAGTAAAGCGGTTTTAATCGCTTCTTGACCGACTACTGCCGCAAGGGGAAAGGTGATGGGAATATTTGTGATGTTTGTGGTTAGGGGCAGCGAAGATACCATTGATCGAGTTACAGGTTAAAAGATATAAGAAAGTTAATAAGAATTTTAGAAAATGAAATTTTAAGCTTCGGCTAAATTATACCGTTTATAGCAGTTTTCATTTTGTCTAAGTAGTCGTAATAAAGCTCCCAAAACCTGTAGCTCACCCGCAGCGTGAGCTACAGGTTTTGGGGCTTTATATTTAATTACACCCAGCTACTTAGCCTAAGCTAAGATTAGATCTAGCTACTCAGTTAGGAATATCAGCAATCATGACAAAAACCGCATGGGATGAACTAGTGTTTCAGTCGCCATATTTAGCTGCGGTAACTGCTAAGGAATTAGTGCAGGATGGACAAATGGTTGAAGCCTATAATGTTTTGGAAAGTTTGGTTGAGTCAATGGGGCGATCTGAGAGGAGAGCAGTAGGCAGTCAATTGACTCGATTAATGTTGCATATTATCAAGTGATGTTACGTGGAAGGAATAGCCAATTTTTGGAGAAGAGAGAAACTAGTCC
>VFQS010000684.1_pt1 | contig 35639 bp, 36 predicted proteins | sample 3512361 | NCBI WGS metagenome assembly VFQS01 (sample SAMN10412375, study PRJNA504923) | tailings metagenome | isolation source: Relicate 1 Philex TSF3 active mining | place: Philippines
CTAGACTTTACACATTGCCCGTCATCCAGGGCTCAGGGCCTGGAGTTGGAGCTTGGACATGCACACCAACACCACACGCACCAACATCGTCATCGACGATGCCCTGATGCGCCAGGCCATGCAAGTCTCCGGGGCCCGCAGCAAGCGGGAAGCCGTGGAGCTCGGTCTGCGCACGCTGGTGCGGCTGCAGCAGCAGGGTGAGATCCGCTCCTTTCGAGGCCGCCTGCGCTGGGAGGGAGACCTAGAGGCCCTGCGCCTTGATTTGGATCCTCAGGTTCCTGGTTCTGCTGAGTCGGAGCAGAACGGCGCGTGATTGTTGTCGACTCCTCAGTGTGGATCGACTTCTTCAATGGGGTCTGCACACCTGAGGTGGAGCGGCTCGATGCCCTGCTGGGCGTCACACCCGTGGCGATCGGCGACCTGATCCTGGTGGAGGTGGTGCAGGGCTTCCGGCGTGAGAAAGACGTGGCCACCGCGCGCCAGCTGTTCCGCTCCTTGGTGCCACTGCCGATGCTCGGTGCCCGCAACGCCTGGACGTCGGCCGAGAACTACCGGGAGCTACGACGTCGCGGCATCACGGTGCGCAAGACGATCGACGGGATCATCGCCACCGCTTGTATCGAAGCCAATCTGCCGCTGCTGTTCAGCGATCGCGACTTCCAGCCCTATGTGGAGCACCTGGGGTTGGAGGCGGCCTGAGGAGAGGATCCGTCAGTCAGGATCAAATCTCCAACCGGCGGCGCTCCTCGTGCAGCAGGCTGCGGCGCCGCTTGGCTTCCCGCAGCATTTCGCGGCCGTCGCGCAGGTAGGAATCCACGTAGCCCATCGTGTAGCGCTCCAGTTCGGTGAGCGCATCCTGCACCTGGCTGAGGCAGTGGTAGAGGCTGAGGCCAAAACCCTGGGCTGAGGCAGGGATGGCCATCGAGCGGTAGAGGCTCTCCACCTTCTCAAGCCTGGCCTGGCTCTGCGCCAGGAAGCTGCAGAAGGCGTCCATGAGGGCGTCGTCGTAGGGATCGGCGGAGAGGGCCCTGAGCTGGGCGGGGAAGGGGTTGATCACCTGACCCAGCAGCCGATCGATCGGGGCGTACACCTGCTGCAGCCAGGCCACCAGCTGCTCATCACGCTCAGCACTGCGGCGTGTGGCAACCCGGGCCGAGGTGGAATCGGCACTGGAACGGGCAGTGTCCCGGCGACCCGCGTCATAGGCGCGGCGACGCTCGCCATCGCCCAGCACCTCCCAGGCGGCATTGAGGGCCACGATCTGCACCTCATCGCCGCCGGCATCGGGGTGATGCTGCTTTACCAAAGCCCGATAGGCCGCCTTGATCTCCGCGGCGGTGGCCTGCCGCGACACCCCCAGCACGGCATAGGGATCCTGGGCGGAAGCAGAACGGGGCAAGGGCAACGGTGCAGACGAGTGGGCGTGCCCCATCTTGGGGGATCAGCCTGGGCTGCTGGCCAGCCACAAAAAACCCGGCTGGAGAACCAGCCGGGCAGTGGAGGAACGGAGTGAGAAGAGGAGGACGAAAGGGCTCGAAGCGTGAGGAATTGAGCCCTTGATTGATCCTTGGGAGTTGATCCCGAGATCAGAACTTGAAGGTGGTCTTGAGGATACCGCCGAAGTTGTTGAGGGTCTGAGAACCAGTATTGGCATCACCCTTACCGAGCTGACCAGCGGTCTGGCTCAGGTAGTAGATGGCGGGAGTCACACTGATATTGTCGGTGACTTGGAACTTATACCACCACTCCCAGGCGTAGTTGCCGTCGTTGGGGTTGCCTCCGACAGAGTTGGGGTTGGTAGTCACGAAGGGAGTTTGGCCCACAGCCATGCCGAGAGCATTACCCTTGATAAAGGCATCAGCCCACTGAAGACCCACATACCAGGACTGAACACGCATACCGCTCAGGCTTTGGGGATTGCTGATCCCGAAGGAAGCAAACGGATCAGTAGTACCGGAAACACCTGTAATACCCCAGCCTGTACTGATGGAAGGCACCCAACCGCTAGTGCTAGGCTGCCAATAAGCACTCAGACCAATGGAGTTAGTAGTTACAGACTCTTGAAGGTAGTTGAAGCCATTGTAGTTGCCAAAGGAGGCAAGAGGAGTGCCAGCGGGGATTCCGATGCCGCTACCATAGGTATAGGCAACAGCTGCGCCCCAATTAGAAGCCGCGTAGCCAACCTGAGCGGTAAAGGATTGATTAGACCCATCAGTGCCAATACCACCAATGTTTGGATTGCCATTTTGGCCATCTTGAGCCACGTAATTAATACTGGCACTCCAATTGTTTTTCTTATACCAAATACCAGCACCAGCACCCAGGTTCAAGCTGTAAGCAGCGGGAGAACCTGCGTAGGTGAAGAAGTCGAGAACGGTGTCTGCAGGGTATGCGCTGGGCCACATGGCCAGCATGTCGTCTTGACGGACTCGACCACCGACCGTGACGGTCAAATCGCTGCCGATAGGGAACTGATAGAAGAGACGGTTAACCCCGACGATATTAGAACCAGCTTCGCTTTCTTGGAAGGCAACTTCGAGAGCGTTGTTGGGCAGAACCCCATTCGCGTAAGCAGTACTTCCAAAGTTTCCAGCACGGAGTGTTGTGCGGAGCAGATCTTTACCCGTGAAGCTAGTGTCAAAAATCAGGCGAACATCGTAATTAAATGTGGTGGCGCCTTGAGTGCTTCTGAAGAAAGTTTTATCAGAGCTGGTGGGAAGGGCTCGGATAGCGGCTTGCTGATCAGGTGTTAATCCGGCAAATCCAGGATTGGCAATCAGTGCAGCGCGTTCACGCCTTAAACCAGTGCTGCTACCTGAATAGCTATTGGCACCCATCACGAAGGTAGCGATACCCTTCAGCTTGGTGGTGGTGGAGAACTGGTTGGCTTCGAGTTCACCCACGCGGGCCTCGAGACCGTCCACGCGGCCCTTGAGGATGGCGAGCTCCTTCTCAAATTCCTTCATGAGCTTCTTGAGCTCATCGGTCACTTCGGTGACGCGGTCAAGGCAGGCGTTCAGCAGGGCAGCCGCCTCAAAGCGGGTCATGGCCTGACCGCCCTTGTAGGTGCCGTTGGGGTAACCGGCGACGCAGCCGTAACGCTCGATCAGGTTGCTCAGCGCCTGATAGGCCCAGTCGGTGGGCTTCACATCAGAGAACTGGGAGATGCTGGTGACCTGCTCGCTGGAGCTGTACTGGCTCACGCCAGCCATGTTCAGGTCGGCAGCGCCAGCAGCCATGGGAGCCACAAGGCCCATGGCAGCAGGAGCAACCAGCAGTTGCTGGAAGAGTTTCATGGGGGTCCTCACACAAGGAAGGCGCGATGCGCCAAGCGGAAGTGTGAGGGCAGATCAGCCAGATGGCCAGCGACCATGTGTCAGAGAGCACACCGGCCCTGTGCCGTCGGCCGGTGCCACAGTGCGCGGATGCCTGCCGCCGCCTTCCAGCGCCCGCTCCTGCTCGCCGGCCTGCTGGCGCCGCTGCTGTTCAGCACGGCACCCCGCAGCCCCCTGGCCCACGACGCCGGCTACTACGCGCTGCAGGCCCGCTGGATTGAACAGAGCGGCCAGTGGCTGGCACCGTTGTGGTTCGGCGAGCCCGTGTTCGACCGCTGCATCGGCGCCCAGTGGCTGATGGCCCTGAGCCTGAAGCTGTTCGGCGGCGCACCCTGGGCCCTCGATCTGCCTGCCCTGCTGGCCGCCGCGCTGAGCGTGGTGCTCACGCTCTGGCTGGCCGAGCGGCTGCTGCCCGGCCGGGCCGACACCGCCCCCCTGGCCGCCGTGGTGCTGGCGCTCACGCCACTGTGGCTCAACTACGCCCACCTGGCCACGCAAGACATGCTGCTGCTCACCGTGGAGCTGGGCGGCATCGCTGCCCTGGTGGCCAGCGGCCCCCAGGGCAGGCGCTGCTGGCCCCTGCTGGCAGGCCTGGCGCCCGGCCTGGCCTTCCTAATGAAGGGGTTCATGGTGGCGCTGCCGCTGCTGGCGATCACGCCCTATCTGCTGCTGGAGCGGCGCTGGCTGCTGCGACGCTGGCCGTTCTGGCTGGGTATCGCCCTGGGCTGGCTGCCGGTGGGCCTGTGGCTTGGGCTGAGCGTCCACCGCTACGGACTGCCGGTGGTGGCGGGCCTGTGGACCAAGCTCCTGTTCCTCTCTCAGGCCGATGTGTATGCCGCCGGCCCCCTCTATTACCTCTGGAACATTCCGGCCAACACGGCGCCCTGGTGCCTGGCGGCGCTGGCGGGCTGGGCGCTGCTCTGGCGCCAACCGCTGGAGCGCGGCGCGCGGCTGGTACTGCTGCTGTATCCGCTGCTGCTCGTGCTGCTGCTGAGTGGCTTCCGCACCAAAACGCCCTACTACGGACTGCAGCTCACCCCCTGGATCGCGATCGCGGCGGCCTGCGGCCTGCAGACGTGGAGCCAGGCGGCGCGGGGCGCTTGGCGCCGAATCGATGGGCTGCTGGGGTTGCTGGGCGGGGTGGTGCTCACGGCCGGGGTGCTGCTGGGCTGGCCGAGATCCCCGCTAGAAGCTGTGCTGGCGGGGGCCAACGGCTTGCCACGCCTGCCGATGCTCTCCATCGGGGCCATCGGCCTGGGCGTGAGCTGGCTGTTGGTGGGATTCCAGGCGTTGCCCAAGCGGCGGCTGGTGGCGCTGCTGCTCGGGCCCTGGCTGGCCCTGGTGCTGCTCACCCAGGCCGGGCTGTTCAGCGACCGCAGCCCCAACGTTCGCCTCGCCCTGCAGGCAGCGGCGCATCAGCAGGAACTGCGGCGAGCTCCGATCCAGGCCGCCACTGCCGCCGAGCTTTCCGGCGGCGACCATGCCCAGCTGATCCTGCTGGCCCTGGCCACGCCTAACACCCCCGATCAGCTGCTGCAGCCCACGGCCGTGGCACCCGGCCAGCGGGTATGGATCCGGCGCTCGGAGCTGGGGGATCCCCGCCTGTGGCGGCTCAGCATCGATGAGCCAGCTCTGCAGGGCTGGGTGCTGGCCGAGCGCCAAGCTCAACCGGCAGGCTCAGTCCCATGAAGCCCAAGCCCCAGGTCCTGCCGCGCCGGGATGCGCTCGTGCTCGCCGGGCTGTGGCTGGCCGGGGTGCTGCTGGATCTGGCCTGGGTACGGCACCACCAGCTGCCGCCCGCCTGGGACCAGGGCGACCACCTCAGCCGGGCCCTCGGGTTCTGGCAGGTGCTCCAGCAGATCCAGCCCTTCAGCGGCGCCTGGTGGCAGGAGCTCTGGGCCCAGGCCCCCAGCTACCGCGGCCCGCTCACCTATCTGGTGACCGCCCCACTGTTCTCGCTGCTGGGGCCGGGTTACGGCACGGCGATCCTCAGCAACGGCCTGTTTCAGGCCCTGTTGCTGGCCAGCCTCTATGGCCAGGGGCGGCTGGTTGGCAGCCGGGCCGCCGGGCTCTGGGCCGGCTTCCTGGCCGCGGTGGCCCCAGCGCTGCTCAACCAGCGCACCGACTATCTGATCGATTTCAGCCTCACCGCCGTGGTGACGGCCTGCTGGCTGCTGCTCAGCTGGCGCCATCTCGGCCAGCCACTACGGCCCTGGCTGGCCTCCACGCTGGCGGGGATCGGGCTGGGGCTACTGGTGCTCACCCGGCCCACGGGCCTGCTGCTGCTCTGGCTGCCGCTGCTCTGGCTGCTGATCCGGGCCATCCGGGCGCTGCTCAAGCGGCGCTGGGCGCTGGCCGGCCAGGGGCTGCTGGCCGCCGGGCTGGCGTGGCTGGTGGCGGGGAGCTGGTTCAGCCAGAACTGGCTCACGATCCTCAGCACGGTGAACAACGCTCGCCGCTGGGGGGTGCTCTATCAGGACGGTCTGGAGCCCAACACCCTGGAGGGCTGGCTCTACTACCCGCGGTTGCTGCCGGCCATGGCCGGCGCGTGGCTGGTGGCGGTGGTGGCCGTGGGCTGGCTGTTGAGCTGCTGGCAGCGGCAGCGCTGGCCCCACTGGCCTACCGGCGCCGCGCCACGCCGCGCCCTGGCCTGGTGGCTGAGCTTTCCGCTGGGGGCTCTGCTGCTCGCCAGCCTGATGAGCACCAAGGACTTCCGCTTCGTGCTGCCGCTGCTGCCCCAGCTGCTGCTGGGGCTGGGGCTGCTGCTCGCCGGCTCGGCGCGTTGGCAGCAGGGAGCCGTGGTGGTGCTCGGGGTGAGCAGCCTGCTGGCCAGCCAGTTCAACCTCGGCCCCAACCTCACCGGCTTCCCGGCCCATCCGCCCAAGGGCGCTGAGCACTGGCCAGTGGCCGAGATCGTGGGCACGATCCGCCGCCAGAGCCCCCAGCAGCTCTCCACCCTGGCCGTGCTGCCCGATCACGAATTCCTCAACGCCTTCAACCTGGAGGCCGAAGGCCGCCGTCAGCAGTTCCGCGTGGCAGCCCGGCAGACCGTGGCGCCACTGGAGCAGTTGAACGACGACCTGAGGGGCTTCGACTGGTTTCTGCTCAAGGGCGGCAACCAGGGGGTGATGAGCGATGAGCGCCAGGCCCGGCTGAGTGAGCTCGTGAGCCAGTCACCGGCGTTTGTGGCCACAGGCCGCTGGCCGCTGCCTGATGGCAGCGTCGCCGAGCTGTTCCGCCGCCGCCAGCTCAGTCTGGAGGTGGCGCCGGCCCCCTGCCGCCAGGGCCGGGAGGGGGTGCTGGAGATCTGGCCCGCCACCAACACAAGCCGCCTGATCGGCCCGGCCGATCAACTCGCCGGCAGCCGGGTGCTGCTCGCTGACCGCGACCATGCCGTGGGGCAGGGGATGCTGCGCCCCTTGCCAGGCGATGGCGGGGGCCAGCGCTGCCTGGCGGTCACCGAACGGCTGGCCTGGCCAAGCGTCAGCGCACCCGCCAACGCCGTTCCTGACGCCAGACTCCTGCAGGCCGATGGACAGCAGCGGCCCCTGCGGTTTGCGCTGCGCACGGAACCACCGCCAGGCGGCAACCCAGTCGCACCGGTGATGGCCAGTCGCCAGCAGCAGCTGCTGGAGCTGGGCCAGTTGCTGCGAACAGGCGAGCTCGACGCGCTGTTCAAGCAGGTGGGGATCATCAACCAACACGACCCCGAGCAGCGCTATCTCCCCGATGGCGAAGCGATCCTTGAGGCCCGCCTCCAGCGGGATCCCGGCAATCTCGATCTGCTCTATCCCCTCGCCCTGGCCCAGGCCCTGCAACGCAAGGCCGATGCCGCCGCCCGCACCCTGAGCCAGATCACCCGGCTCGATCCCACCAACGCCAACGCCCACCTGGGCCTGGGGTTTGTGCAGCTCTATCGCTTCAAGCCCTGGGCGGCGCAACCGGCGCTGGATCAAGCTGCCCAGCTGAACCCCGCCAACCCCACCCTGCGCACCCTGCGCGCCGTGGCGGCAGCCATGCGACTCGATCTGAGTGGGGCCCACTCCCTGATCACCCGATGAGCAATCCGGCCAGCCAGCTCCGCTTCCGCCAGCGCAACCGGGTGTATTACGACGACCTGGTGCGGCTGCACCGCCTGCTGGTGGGTGAAGGCCTGCGCGTGCTGGAGGTCGGCTGCGGGCTGGGCGATCTGCTGGCCAGCGTGAAGCCAGCCCACGGTGTGGGGGTGGAGCTGGATCAGCAACTGGCCGAGGCAGCCAGGGAACGGCATCCCCAGCTGCGGATCGTGTGTGCCGATGCCGAAACGATCACGCCGGGCTCGATCGGTGAAGCCCAGCCCTTCGATGTGATCCTGCTACCCAACACGCTCAACACGCTTCAAGACGTACAGGGGGTGCTGGAGCGGCTGGAGCTGTTCTGCCATCCGCGCACCCGCCTGGTGGTGAGTTTTCACAACTGGCTGTGGCAGCCCCTGCTCAAGGCCGCCGAAGCCGTGGGCCAGCGCCAACCGCAGCCGCCCGAAAGTTGGCTCACACCGCGGGATGTGACGAACCTGCTGGATTTGGCCGGCTGGGAGGTGCTCAAGGCCGGCCATCGCTGCCTACTGCCGCGGCAGATCCCCCTGCTCACACCCCTGGCCAACCGCTGGCTCAGCCAACTGCCCGTGCTGGAGCAACTGGGCCTCACCCACTGGCTGGTGGCACGGCCCGCACGCCAGCAGCAGCGGGAACCCAGCGTGAGCGTGGTGATCCCGGCCCGCAACGAAGCCGGCAACATCGCTGCGGCCATCGAACGGCTGCCCCAGCTCGGAACAGCCACGGAGGTGATCTTTGTGGAGGGCCATTCCTCCGACAACACCTGGCAGACCATCGAGCAGGTTTGCGAGAGCTACAACGGGCCCTTCCGGCTCAAGAAGTTCCGCCAGAGCGGCAAAGGCAAGGCCGATGCCGTGTGGCTGGGCTTCGAGCAGGCCGAAGGCGACATCCTGATCATCCTGGATGCCGATCTCACCGTGCGACCTGAGGATCTGCCCCGCTTTGTGCAGGCGATGGCCGATGGACGCGGCGAATTCGTGAATGGCTGCCGCCTGGTGTATCCCCGCAGCCACGCCGCGATGCCGCCGCTGAATACGGCCGCCAACCGGTTCTTTGCCGCGGTGTTTTCCTGGCTGCTGCGCCAGCGGCTCAAAGACACGCTCTGCGGCACCAAGGTGATCTGGAAAGCCGATTACGAGCGTCTCAAAGCTGGCCGCAGCTACTTCGGCAACTTCGATCCCTTCGGCGATTTCGATCTGCTCTTCGGTGCCAGCAAGCTGAATCTCAAGATCGTGGAAGTTCCCGTGCGCTACCAGGAACGTAGCTACGGCAGCTCCAACATCGCCCACGTGAAAGAGGGACTGACCCTGGCAAGAATGTGCGTCTATGCGGCGCGGAAGTTGAGGTTCATTCCCTAGGCCGAGCCATGAACAAGCGCTGGCTGCTGGCCTTGGTGGCAGCCCTGATGATCTACCTCGGCTTGGGCCTGGCCTTCGGCCTGCGGGATCTAGGCAGCACCCTGCAGCGACTGCCGTTGTTGTGGTGGCTGGTGGCACCGGCCGCCGCGCTGTTCAGCCACGCCATGCTGTTTCAGCGCTGGCAGTTCTATCTGCAGTGGCTGGGGTTTCCGCTGGCCTGGCGGCCCAGCGCCCGGATCTACGCCGCGGGGCTTGCCCTGATTGCGGCACCGGGGCGTAGTGGCGAAGCGCTGCGGGGGTTGTGGCTGCAGCGGCGTCATGGCTTCCCGCTGCAGGTGGGCGTGGGCATCACGCTCGCAGAACGGCTGGCCGATCTGGCCAGCGCCCTGCTGGTGCTGAGCTGGGGGCTCGGGGAGCGGGTGTGGATGGCCGTGCTGGTGGGGTTCGTGGTGCTGGCCGCCGGCGGCTGGGTGCTGACGCACCCCGGGGTGATTCGGCGGCTGGAGCACCTGCTGGAGCACCTGCCCCTGCATCCCCGCTGGCATGGCGTGATCCGGCTGCTGCGGGAAGGGCTACTGGCCATGGGGCGCGTGCGCCAGTTGATGAAACCGCGGCCCTTGCTGGTGGGAACGCTGCTGGCGTGCGTGTGCTGGCTGCTGGAAGCCGCGTTGCTGCAAGGCCTCTACGGCGCCCTGGGCAGCTCGCTCAACCTGCATCAGACAGCCGTAATCCGCACGGCCACGGGACTTGGGGGAGTGTTATCGCTGCTGCCGGCTGGCCTGGGCACCAGTGAGGCCACCGCCATCGGCCTGGCCATGGCCTACGGCGCCGGCCGCTCCGATGCCCTGGCCGCCACCTTGATGCTGCGCTTCGCCACGCTCGCGCTGCCCTGTCTGCTGGGGGTGATCGCGCTGCTGCGTCAGAAGGATCTCAGCCGCAGCTGAACCCAAAACGATGCCCCCGATGAGCGAGGTCTGACGACCATGGCTCATCGGGGGCTCTCGCCGGGTCCGCATTCATCGCGGAACCGAATGATCAGGAATCAGGCGCCGAATCAGCCGGCGTTCTCCACGATCAGCAGACCCTTGCTGGAACAACTGTGACTCACGGACACCTCCTCCTGTGGGGATGATGCCAGCCGGCGACGCCTGCGGCAGCTGAACCGAAGCTCAACTGCCACGCCACTGCTGACGGAACTCACCAACCTTAAGGGATTTGCGGCCGGGCCTCAAGGTTTCCGGCGATCCCATGCAGGCCTTGAGGCGGAGTGAACGGCATCAAAAAGGCGCCCCTCAAAGGAGCGCTTGGTTGACTTACCGGCCATTCCCGAAGGTGATGGGGAAGGATCAATCGGATTCAGAGAGCGTTGCCGCGCGGCAGTACCTCTTCAGGGAAGACGAAGTTTTCGTGAGGCTGGTCGGCTGGGGCCATCCAGGCGCGCAGACCTTCATTGAGAAGAATGTTCTTCGTGTAGAAGGTTTCGAACTCAGGATCCTCAGCCGCGCGGATTTCCTGTGACACGAAGTCGTAGGCCCGCAGGTTCAGCGCCAGGCCGATGATGCCGATGCTGCTGGTCCACAGACCCATCACCGGCACGAACAGCATGAAGAAGTGCAGCCAGCGCTTGTTGGAGAAGGCGATCCCGAAGATCTGGCTCCAGAAGCGGTTGGCGGTGACCATCGAATAGGTCTCTTCCTCCTGGGTGGGTTCAAACGCCCGGAAGGTGTTGGCCTGCTCGCCGTCCTCAAACAGGGTGTTCTCCACCGTGGCGCCGTGGATGGCGCACAGCAGCGCACCGCCCAGGATGCCGGCCACACCCATCATGTGGAAGGGGTTCAGGGTCCAGTTGTGGAAGCCCTGCAGGAACAGCAGGAAGCGGAAGATCGCCGCCACGCCGAAGCTCGGCGCGAAGAACCAGCTGCTCTGACCCAGCGGGTACATCAGGAACACGCTCACGAACACCGCGATCGGACCCGAGAAGGCGATCGCGTTGTACGGGCGGATGCCCACCAGACGGGCAATCTCGAACTGACGCAGCATGAAGCCGATCAGCGCGAAGGCGCCGTGCAGGGCTACGAACGGCCAGAGGCCGCCCAGCTGAACCCAGCGCACGAAGTCGCCCTGGGCTTCAGGGCCCCAGAGCAGCAGCAGGCTGTGACCCATCGCGTCAGCGGGAGTGCTGACGGCGGCGGTGAGGAAGTTGCAACCCTCCAGGTACGAGCTGGCAATGCCGTGGGTGTACCAGGAAGTGGCGAAGGTGGTGCCGGTGAGCCAGCCGCCCAGTGCCAGATAGGCCGTGGGGAAGAGCAGCAGACCCGACCAGCCCACGAAAACGAAGCGGTCGCGCTTGAGCCAGTCATCGAGGATGTCGAACCATCCCCGTTGCGGCGCGCGCCCTACAGCGATCGTCATGAGAGCGGGCTTCATGAAGCGTTACATGGCGATCTTAAGGGGATCGCGGCCCGGTTGCGCAACCGTGTGCGGCGAGTAAGCAGAAGTGCCTACCGCGAACGCTGACGCTCCTGGCCGTTCGCCAGAGTGGTCATCGTGCAAGCGCGCCTCCATGTACGTCGTTGAGCTCTCGATCCGCCTGAGCCCCGTGCCCGTGGCCGTGCAGCGCAAGGAGCTGGCCGAGGCCGAGGCCCTCTACGGCGAGGTGAAGCAGGCGCTGGAAACCGGCAGCCCGCGGGTGCTCGAACTGCGCTGCGAGAAGGATGAAGACAAGCGCATCAGCCTGCTGAGCAGTGAGCTTGTGGCGGTTCAGGTGTACGAGAAGTCGGCCATGGGCGGCAGCGGCAAGCGCCCCGGCTTCAGCTTTGACGGCTGACACGCCGGCCCAGCCGCCGCTGCGGGTTGAGCAGCTGGGCTTCCACTGGCCCAACGGCCAGAGCGCCCTGCGCAACTGCAGCTTCACGCTGCCCGGGCCAGGGCTGTGGATGCTGGTGGGCAGCAACGGCAGCGGCAAGAGCACCCTGTTGCGGCTGCTGGCCGGCCTGCTGGAGCCCACCAGCGGCCGGATCCATGGCGCCGGCCACCCCGCCCTGGTGTTCCAGAACCCCGATCACCAGCTGCTGCTGCCCAGCTGCGGCAGCGAGCTGCGCCTGGCCCTGCCCGACGGGCTTGAACCTGCGGACGTGGGCGAACGCATCCACGACGTGCTGGCCCACGTGGGTCTGGAGGGCCTGGAGACCCGGCCGATCCACACCCTCAGCGGCGGGCAGAAGCAGCGGCTGGCGATCGCCGCGGCCCTGGCCAGCGGCAGCCGGCTACTGCTTCTGGATGAACCCACAGCCCTGCTGGATCCCACCAGCCAGGCGGAGGTGCTGGACCTGATCCATGCGCTCACCCACCGCCGTGATCAGCCGCTGGCCGCCCTGTGGATCACCCACCGACTCGAGGAACTGGAGCGCTGCGACGGCGCCGCCCTGATGGAGCGCGGACAGGCCGGCCCCTGGCAGAACGGCAGCTTGCTGCGCCAACGCCTCACCCCCTTGCAGGGCGGCAGGGCCAAGAGGTAACTTCCTCTCACCGCGTTCCTCGGTAGCTCAGCGGTAGAGCGGTCGGCTGTTAACCGATTGGTCGCAGGTTCGAATCCCGCCCGGGGAGTTTTTCCGACACCGCAGCTTCCGGGCTGCGGTTTTTTTGTTGGCGACCAGCCAGCGGAATTACAACAATCAACCCCTAAGAAAAGCTGAAGAATCGCGGCCGACTCCTGGGGGGCGTGTGATCGAGCACTTGAGCCAGCGATGCCCACTGTCACTGGGATTTTGCTCTGATCACCGACACCGGAAGGACGCTTCAGCTGGCAGTGGAGCGGGCCAGCCGCTGAACCGCTGGACAGAACACGCCGCGTTGAGCGGTTTCAAGGCCAGCCGGGGCGGAGACAATGCCTTTTCTGCCTTTCAGAGGTAGCGATTGATTCATCAGCGCCCATGAAGCCCTGCATCCTGCTGGTTGAGGACGACAGCGACATGCGCGAGCTGGTGGCCAACCACCTGCGCCATGGGGGCTTCGACGTGCATCCCGCCGAGGACGGCATCAAGGGCCAGGCCCTGGCCATCCAGGTGGTGCCCGACGTGATCCTGCTGGATCTGATGCTGCCCAAGGTGGACGGGCTCACCCTCTGCCAGCGGCTGCGCCGCGACGAGCGCACCGCCCGGATTCCGATCCTGATGCTCACCGCCCTGGGTGACACCAAGGACAAGGTGACCGGCTTCAACTCCGGCGCCGACGACTACCTCACCAAGCCCTTCGACCTTGAGGAGCTGATGGTGCGGGTGAAGGCGCTGCTGCGGCGCAGCGACCGCGCCCCGCTTTCCACCAAGCACAACGAGATCCTCAACTACGGCCCGCTCACGCTCGTGCCCGAGCGGTTCGAGGCCATCTGGTTCGACCAGCCGGTGCGGCTCACCCATCTGGAGTTCGAGCTGCTGCACTGCCTGCTCCAACGCCACGGCCAGACCGTGTCGCCCTCGCTGATCCTCAAGGAGGTGTGGGGCTACGAACCCGACGACGACATCGAGACGATCCGGGTGCATGTGCGCCACCTGCGCACCAAGCTGGAGCCCGATCCGCGCAAACCGCGCTTCATCAAGACGGTATATGGCGCCGGCTACTGCCTGGAGCTCCCCAGCCCCGAGCAGCTCGCCGACCTCATCCCCCTGGTGCGCGAGGCCCGCCAGGCCCAGGCCAGCTGAAGCACGTTCAGTGGCAAACGGTCGCTAAACGACCCGCCAGCTCCAACAGGGCCACCTCCCAGGCCAGCCGCGGCTGCACAAAGGAGCGCAGCTGCCGCCGCAGCTGCTCCAGCCGCCGCAGGGGCGCGGGATCCGGATGGCGCCGCCACAGGGCGATCTGCCACCAGTCGAGCAGCCAGAGCTGCTGTTCGCCATCCAGGGCTTCGGTGAGCTCGCGGGCCAGCTCCAGGGCTGCCAGCGGCTCAGGGGTGAGCTGGAGCAGGCGCGCCGCCAACCCCTCGGGGAGCTGCTGCCACTGGCTCCGGTGCCGCAGCAGGGCCCCGGGCGAGCCGGCGGCCAGTTCGGCCAGCTCGGGGGGATCCGGGCGCTGCCCGCCGATCTCGGCCTCGGGGCTGGGCGGCAGCGCGGCCAGCACCCGCCGCACCAGCTCCGGCGCCAGGCGGGCGAAGGGGATCTGCTGGCAGCGGGAGCGGATCGTGCCGAGCAGCTGCTCCGGGGCGGCGGTGATCAGCACCAGCAGGCCATCGCCAGGCTCCTCCAGGGTTTTGAGCAGGGCATTGGCGGCCCCTTCCGCCATCGCTTCCGCGCCCTCGAGCACCACCAGACACCCCGGGGCCTCCACCGGCCGGCGGGCCAGGAAGCGCGACACCTCCCGGATCTGCTCCAGCCGCAGCTGGGGCGGGGTGCGCCGGCTCACGCCGGACTCCTCCGCTTTGGACGCGGGGATCAACTGCCCCTTGTCGCTGTAGGTGGGCTCCACCCAGAGCAGATCGGGATGGTTGCCCTCCGCCAGGCGGCGCCGCACTGCCGGGCTGCCGCCGGGGCCGGCCAGCACGCCCTCCAGAAAGCGCCGGGCCGCCAGGCGCCGGCCCACTCCCTGAGGCCCGGCGAACAGGTAGGCGGGCGCCAGACGCCGGTGCACCAGGGCCGCCTGCAGCAGCTGCACCGCCTGGGGCTGGCCGAGCAGATCGGCGAAGAGGGCACCCGGCGTGTCCATCAGCGGAGGCTGGGCGGGCCGAAAACGTCGCGCAGGGCCGCCTGGCAGGCCGCGCTCACCGCCTCCAGGGGCTGGAGGGCATCAATGCGGCGCCAGCCCCGCTGGAGCGCTTCGGCGGCAAACCCATCGGCCACCCGCTGTAGAAACGCCGCGCCGGCGCTCTCGATCCGGTCGGCCGGGCGGTTACCGCGCCGCCGCAGGGATTCGGCCAGCGGCAGGTCCAGCCAGAGGGTGAGATCGGCCGCCAGACCTGCGGTGGCAATCGTCTCCAGCTGCTGAATCAACACCAGGCTCAGACCGCGGCCGTGGCCCTGATAAGCCGCGGTGGAGCCTGTGAAGCGGTCGCTGAGCACCCAATGGCCCGCCTCCAGGGCGGGCTGGATGCGCTGCTGCACGTGCTGGGCCCGATCGGCCGCGTAGAGCAGCAATTCAGCGGTACTGCCGGGGGCCGCGTCGCCGGGAGGGTGCAGCAACAGCTGCCGCAGGGCCTGGCCCAGAGCGGTGCCGCCAGGTTCACGGGTGGTGATCAGCTCCGCCCCGGCCGGCAGCAGGCCGCTGGCCGGAAGCCAGGTCGCCAGGGCCTCGAGCTGGCTGGTCTTGCCGCAGCCATCGATGCCTTCCAGCACCACGAAGCGGCCGCGCCCGCGGCCTGAACGGCCCTGGAACTCAGCCGGCGCGGCGCTCACCTCGGATGCCCTGGGGGTGGTGGCCATCCTGCAGCAACAGCGCGTTCACCACCACGGTGATCGAGCTCATCGCCATCAGCAGGGCCGCCAGCGGCGGCGTGAGCAGGATGCCGAAACCGGGCAGCAGCACGCCGGCCGCGATCGGCAGCACGATCAAGTTGTAGCCAAAGGCCCAGGCCAGGTTCTGACGCACCTTCGCCATCGTGCGCCGGGCGATGGCGCGAGCCCGCAGCAGCCCATCGAGCCGGTCGCCCAGCACCACCAGATCGGCCGTGTCCTGGGCGATCTGGGTGCCGGTGCCCACGGCGATGCCCAGATCGGCGGCGGCCAGGGCCGGGGCGTCGTTGATGCCATCGCCCACCATCGCCAGGGGGCGAGGCAAGCCACTGGCCGCTGCGAGATGCTCGAGTTTCTGCTCGGGGCTCAGGCCCCAGGCCAGCTCCTGCGGCTCCAGGCCCAAAGCCTCAGCGAGGCTGCGCACCGCGCTCTCCCGGTCGCCGCTGAGCAGGCCCAGCCGCAGGCCCTCGGCCCGCAGCGCCGAGAGGGTGGTGGCGGCGTCTTCGCGGGGCTGGTCGGCGGCGGCCACCAGGCCCAGCAGGGCTCCGGCCTGGCTCACCGCCAGCCAGGTGGCGTCGTCGTGACCGGCCGGCAGCGCATCGGGAGAGAGCCCCAGCCAATCCGGCCGCCCCACCCGAGCGGGCTGCCCCTCCAGCTGCGCCTCCACGCCGGCACCGGCCACGGCGCGGCTGGCCTCCACCGGCAGCAGGGCCAGACCGCGGGCTTCCGCTTCCTGCAGCAGGGCATGGGCCAGGGGGTGGCGGCTGCCGGCCTCCAGGCTGGCGGCCACCTGCAGCAGCCGCGCTTCCCCCACCCCCGGCGCGGGCCGCACCGCCGTCACCAGGGGCCGGCCGAGGGTGAGCGTGCCGGTTTTATCGAAGAACAGGCTGCGCAGCTGCGCCGCCGTTTCCACCGCGTCGCCGCCACGGAACAGCACTCCGGCCCTGGCGCCGCGGCCGATGCCCACCGCGATCGCGGTGGGGGTGGCAAGGCCAAGGGCGCAGGGACAGGCCACCACCAGCACCGCGATCGCCAGCTCCAGGCCCAGGCCAAACGGCGTGGTGGCGCTGGCCCCGAACACCCCATGGCCGCCATGGCCCCCGTGGCCGGCGTGCGCCAGGCCCAGCACCTGGGGCCAGTGGCCAGCTCCCCACAGCCACCAGAACAGCAGGGTGGCCAGGGCCAGCAGCAGCACCACCAGGGTGAAGCGGCCGGCAATCCGGTCGGCCAGTCCCTGGATCGGGGCCTTGCGGGCCTGGGCCCGCTCCACCAGCTGAATGATCCGGGCCAGGGCGCTCTCGCTGCCGCTACGCCGCACCTCCAGATCCAGCTGGGCCTCCAGGTTGAGGCTGCCCGCCGCCAGCTCGCTGCCGGGCTCGGCCTGGATCGGCAGGGGCTCACCGGTGAGCGCCGACACATCCACAGCCGAACTCCCCTCCAGCACCACCCCGTCCACCGGCACCCGATCACCCGGCAGCAGCCGCACGCGATCGCCGGGCCGCAGGCCGCCCACCCGCACCGGGCGCGGCGGGCCGTCGCCGAGCAGGAGCAGCGCCGTATCGGGTTGTAACTGGGCCAGCTGCTCCAGCGCCCGGCCAGTGCGGAAGCGCGCCCGCTCCTCCAGAAAGCGGCCGAGCAACACAAAGCCCAGCAGCATCACCGGCTCGTTGAAGAAGCAGGGCCAGCCCCCCTCGGGCCAGAGCAGCCCCACCCAGCTGGCCAGGTAGGCGCTCAGCACACCAAGCCCCACCAGGGTGTCCATGCTGGGCAAACCGCGCAGGGCGCCGAGGGCGCCGCGCACCAGGATCGGCCGGCCGGGGCCGGCCAGGGCCAGGGTGGCCACCAGGGCGTGCAGGGGTTCGGCCGCCAGCACGGCGGTGGGGGCGGAGGGCGGCAGCTGCCCCGCCAGGGCCAGGTGCCCCAGCCCCGACACCAGCAGCAGCAGCAGCGCCACCACCAGCTGCCGCCACTGCTGCCACCAGCTGCGCTGCCGGCGGCGCTCCCGCAGGCTGGAGGGCCCACCAGTCAGTGCATCGCGGAGCCGGGCGTTGAAGCCCAGGGACGCCACGGCCTGCCGCAGGGCCTCCAGCGGATCAGCGCCGGCCAGCCGGGGATCGAGCTCCAGCCAGGCCGTGCGGCTGAGCAGATTCACCTCCGCCTGACGCACCCCCGGCTGGGCCAGCAGTTTCTGTTCCACGGCGCGCACACAACCGCCGCACTTCATGCCCTCGATGTCGAGCAGCAGCACGGAAGGCTCAGCGGCTGTGGGCTGGGCGGCTGTGGGTTCAGCTGTGGTGGGCACGGCTTCACGGGCCGGCGGCAGGGCCGGCAGTGGCACCAAGGCTAGGCAGATCCGTCAGGATGGCTGCTCAGCCCGCTCTGCCGTCGCCCGTGCCCCGCTCTCAGCGCAACGACAACTTCATCGACAAGAGCTTCACGGTGATGGCAGACCTGATCCTCAAGGTGCTGCCCACCAACCGGCGGGCCAAGGAAGCCTTCGCCTATTACCGCGACGGCATGAGTGCCCAGGCCGATGGCGAGTACGCCGAAGCCCTCGAAAACTACGAGGAGGCTCTCAAGCTCGAAGACGACCCGAACGACAAGGCATTCATCCTCTACAACATGGCGCTGGTGTTCGCCAGCAACGGTGAGCATCGGAAGGCCCTCGATTACTACGGCCAGGCCCTGGATCTCAACAGCAAGATGCCCCAGGCCCTCAACAATATGGCCGTGATCCACCACCACCTGGGCTCGCTGGCCGAGGAGAAGGGCAACAGCGATGAGGCCGATCGCCAGTTCGATCTGGCGGCCGACTTCTGGAGCAAGGCCATCCGCCTGGCACCCAACAACTACATCGAGGCCCAGAACTGGCTGAAAACCAGCGGCCGCGGCAACGTCGACGTCTACTTCTGAGCGGCGTCAGCGCTCGCCATCGATGGGATTGAGCCAACGCAACTCCTTGAATCGTGCGAAGCCACGATCAAACGATACCCAGGTGGCATTGATCTCCAGGGCGGCTGCAGCCAGGTAGACATCAGTCATATCGATCGCGCTTGGTCGATAGTCGAGCACCATCTGCCTGAACAAACCCCAATGACGGGGGCCCGGATCGAGGATGGACACCGCCGGAGAAGCCGTGAGGCTGTCGATGAAGGCGACAGCCGCAGCAGCGTCCAGGGGTTCACTGAACACGCGGCGGTCGGTTGCCACCCGCAGAAAGCCGCTCACGACCACTGAGAAGAGGCCCAGCCCTTCCGGAGCGGCTCGGTGGGCCAGCAACCAGCTGCGGGCCCGATCGTGACGCGGCGATGCGGCCAGGCAGGCCTGGACAAGCACATTGACGTCCACGCAGTGGAACGCCATCAGCGCAAGCGCTCCAGTGGCAGGCCATCATCCAAAAGCTCACGCAGCGCCGAGACGTCGTCGAGGTCCACACCGGGCCGCAACTGCCCGCCGCTGTGACGCGGCAGGGGCGGGAGCTCAGCCTGCGCAAGCTGGCGGGAGCGGTCGAGATAGGCATGCATCGCCGCTTCGAACACAGAGCCCACGGTGACGCCCTCACGGGCAGCCTGCAGCTTGGCCTGCTCGTAAAGGCCGTCACTGATCGTGAGAGTGGTCCGCATGCGTGCATCTTAGTGCGCTCAGTGCGCATCTTGATGCAGACCTGGATGACAGGCCGGCCGGTCAAGCCCGGTCGTCGGCCGGGTTCACCCCCAGGGCCTTCACCAGCGCCTCCGCCACAGTTGCCGCCTCCAGCAGCTGCAGCCCCAGGCTGGCCGCCGCCTTGGCCAGGCCGCTGCCCTTGGGCACCACGGCCCGGGTGAAGCCCAGACGCGCCGCCTCCTGCAATCGCAGCTCCAGCTGACCCACGGGCCGCAGCTGGCCCCCCAGGCCCAGCTCACCGATCAGCACGGTGCCGGGCGGCAGGGTGAGGTCGCGATAACTGGCGACCACGGCGGCAGCCACACCCAGATCAGCGGCCGGCTCCTCCACCTCCAGGCCGCCGGCCACCGCCAGATAGCAATCGAAGCGGGAGAGCGGCAGGCCGAGGTGCTTCTCCAGCACGGCCAGGATCTGGTGCAGGCGGTTCACGGCAATGCCGGTGGCGCTGCGGCGCGGGCTGGCATAGCTGGTGGTGCTCACCAGGGCCTGCAGCTCCACCACCAGCGGCCGGGTGCCCTCACAGGCCACGATCGTGGCGGTGCCGCTGCTGGGCTCGTCGGCCCCGAGGAACAGCTCGCTGGGGTTGGTCACCTCCGCCAGGCCCCGATCGCGCATCTCGAACACCCCCAGTTCGTGGGTGGCGCCGAAGCGGTTTTTCACAGCCCGCAGCAGCCGATGGCTGGCGAAGCGATCGCCCTCGAAGGTGAGCACCGCATCCACCAGGTGCTCCAGCACCTTCGGGCCGGCGAGCATGCCCTCCTTGGTCACGTGGCCCACCAGCAGCAGGGCGGTGTCCTGGCGCTTGGCGATCCGGGCCAGGGCCGCGGCGCACTCCCGCACCTGGGCCACCGACCCCGGCGCACTGCCCAGCTCGCCGTCGTGCAGGGCCTGGATGCTGTCGATGATCGCCACGGCGGGCCGCAGACTCTCCAGCTCCTGCAGCACCAGTTCCAGATCGGTTTCCGAGAGCAGCTGGAACTCCCCAGCGGTCACTTCCTCACCACCGGCGGGCGCCCCGGAGGCCGCATCGGCCAGGCGCCGCCAGCGCAGCTTCACCTGCTGGGCCGATTCCTCGGCGCTCACGTAGAGCACCGAGGCGCGAGCAGCCATCGAGCGGGCGCTCTGCAGCAGCAGGGTGCTCTTACCGATGCCGGGATCACCGCCGAGCAGCACCAGCGAACCGGGCACCAGCCCGCCACCCAGCACCCGGTCGAACTCGCCATAACCGCTGCTCAGGCGCTGCAGAGGCCGCTCGCCCACGGCCGCGATCGGCTCCGAGCGGCGGGGCTGGGCCGGCGGCAGGGATTCACTCGCCGGCGCCACCGGCCGGCGGCGCCGGGTGTCGGCGGCCGGTGGCGCCACTTGCTCCACCAGGGTGTTCCAGCTGCCGCAACTGGCACAGCGCCCGAAGAACTGGCGCGACTGGGCACCACAGCTGGTGCAGACGTAAACGGAGCTGGTCTTGGCCAAGGGGTCTATGAAGAATGGTGGCGTTGCGTGAACGAAGGCCCCCTCAGGCCTTTTCAGTAGAGCGCATCTGAAGTAGCAGCTCCGCTGCGGTTGGACACGCTCCGAATGACGGCCTCCGCCCCTGCCAAAGAAACGATCCTGGTGGTCGACGACGAGGCCAGCATCCGCCGCATCCTCGAAACCCGCCTGTCGATGATCGGCTACCAGGTGGTCACGGCCTGCGACGGCAATGAGGCCCTGGAGGTGTTTCACCGCACCAACCCCGACCTGGTGGTGCTCGACGTGATGATGCCGAAGCTCGACGGCTACGGGGTCTGCCAGGAGCTGCGCAAGGAATCGGACGTCCCGATCGTGATGCTCACGGCCCTGGGCGATGTGGCCGATCGGATCACCGGCCTGGAGCTGGGCGCCGACGACTACGTGGTGAAGCCCTTCAGCCCCAAGGAGCTGGAGGCCCGCATCCGCTGCGTGCTGCGCCGGGTGGAGAAGGAGCAGGTGGCCGGCATCCCCAATTCGGGGGTGATCAGCGTGGGCGACCTGCGCATCGACACCAACAAGCGCCAGGTGTACCGGGGCGAGGAGCGCATCCGCCTCACCGGCATGGAATTCAGCCTGCTGGAGCTGCTGGTGGGCCGCAGCGGCGAACCCTTCAGCCGCGGCGAGATCCTCAAGGAGGTGTGGGGCTACACGCCGGAGCGTCACGTGGACACCCGGGTGGTGGATGTCCATATCTCCCGGCTGCGCTCCAAACTGGAGGACGATCCGGCCAGCCCAGAGCTGATCCTCACGGCCCGTGGCACCGGATATCTGTTCCAACGCATCGTTGACGCCGTTGCCTCCGAAGGAGCCTGACGCCAGCGGCCGCCTCCCGCGCCGCTCCAAGCCCGGCCGGCCGATCCGGCGGCTGGTGATCTGGTATCGGCGCAATGCCGCCGTCACCTCGCTGGTGGGCACCGCCACCTCAGCCGTGAACACCGCCGGCAGCGTGGCCGGTGCCGCCACCAGCGTGGCGGGCTCGATGGCCAACACGGTGCTGCAGCCCCTGGTGTTCGATCCGCTGCGGCGCCTGCAGGGCGGCGGCCATGGCCCGCTGGAGATCAACGACGCCGAGCGCCTCTGGGTGGCGGTGGATGGCATGGGCGGCGATTACGCCCCCGGCCCGATCCTCGAGGGCTGCCTGCAGGCGGTGGAGCTCCTGCCGGTGCGGGTGCGCTTCGTGGCCGAAGCCGAGCCACTGCGGCGGGCCGTGGCCGAGATGGGGCTGCAGGAGCAGCTCAATGGCGCCCTGCGCCGCGGCCTGATCGAGCTGGTGCCCAGTGGCGTCTCCGTGACGATGGACGACGAGGCCACCGCGGTGCGTCGCAAACGCGACGCCAGCATCAACATGGCGATGGACCTGGTGAAGCAGGGCCGGGCCACCGCCGTGTATTCCGCCGGCAATTCAGGCGCCGTGATGGCCTCAGCGATCTTCCGGCTGGGCCGGCTGCCGGGCATCGACCGGCCGGCCATCGGTGCCCTGTTCCCCACCAAAGACCCCGACAGGCAGGTGCTGGTGCTCGATGTGGGCGCCAACATGGACTGCAAGCCGGAGTGGCTGCTGCAATTCGCCCTGCTGGGCAACATCTACAGCCGCGATGTGCTGCAGGTGTCCACGCCGAACGTGGGCCTGGTGAACATCGGCGAGGAAGAGTGCAAGGGCAACGACCTCTGCCTGCGCACCTACCCGCTGCTGGCTGGCGATGGGCGCTTCCACTTCGCGGGGAACTGCGAGGGGCGCGACATCCTCTCGGGCGACTTCGATGTGGTGGTGTGCGACGGCTACACCGGCAACGTGCTGCTCAAGTTCCTGGAGAGCGTGGGCGGCGTGCTGCTGGATGTGATCAAGGCTGAGCTGCCCCGCGGCCGTCGGGGCAAGGTGGGTTCGGCCTTCCTGATCGGCAACCTGCGGCGCATCAAGAAACGGCTCGACCACGCCGAACACGGCGGAGCCCTGCTGCTGGGCGTGGATGGGGTGTGCGTGATCGGCCACGGCAGCAGCAAGGCCCTCTCGGTGTTGAGTGCCCTGCGCCTGGCCCACTCGGCCGCCAGCCATGGCGTGATGGACGACCTGCACGCTCTGACCGCCCAGGGAGCCCCGGCGGCCTGTGGTTGACTGAACCCCACGGTGGTCCGGTCCCTGTGACGCACGGCATTGCACTTGTTGGCTGCGGCAGCGCCGTGCCGGCGGCCAGCGTCAGCAATGCCCAGTTGAGCGAGCGGGTCGAGACCAACGACGAATGGATCCGCAGCCGCACCGGCATCGGTGCCCGGCGGGTGAGCGGCCCTGACGAACCACTCACGGTGCTGGCTGCGCGCGCAGCCGAAGCAGCCCTGGACCATGCCGGCTGGAGTGCCGAGGATCTTGATCTGATCCTGCTGGCCACCTCCAGCCCCGACGACCTGTTCGGCACCGCTCCGCGGGTGCAGGCCGCCATCGGTGCCAGACGGGCCGTTGCCTTTGATCTCACCGCCGCCTGCAGCGGCTTTCTGTTTGCGCTGATCACCGCCGGCCAGTACCTGGCCAGCGGTGCGATGAGCCGCGCCCTGGTGATCGGGGCCGACCAGCTGAGCCGCTGGGTCGACTGGAACGACCGGCGCACCTGCGTGCTATTCGGCGATGCCGCCGCCGCTGTGGCCGTGGAAGCCTGCCCGGCTGAGGTCAATGGCCTGCTGGGATTCCGCATGCGCTCCGACGGCAGCCGCAACGCCTGCCTCACGCTGGCCCAGACCGTCGAGCACGCGCCTCTGCTGGCCGGCCTCAGCGCCCAGCGCGGCGGCTTCACGCCGATTCAGATGAACGGCCAGGAGGTGTACAAGTTCGCGGTGCGGGAAGTGCCGGCAATCCTGGCGGAGCTGCTGGAGGCCACGGGCACCAGCGCCGAGCAGCTCGACTGGCTGCTGCTGCACCAGGCCAACCAGCGCATCCTCGATGCGGTGGCTGACCGCTTCAAGGTGCCCCACGAGCGGGTGCTGAGCAACCTGGCCCACTATGGCAACACCTCCGCGGCCACGATCCCGCTGATGCTTGATGAGGCCGTGAAGGACGGGCGTGTGCAGCCCGGTCATCTGCTGGCCAGCAGCGGATTCGGGGCGGGTCTGAGCTGGGGTGGTGCCCTGTTGCGCTGGGGCGGCCCGCAAGCCTGACGCAGGGCCGCCACGGAGCCGCCACCTAACCTCCTGCCGACTTCAACGGACGGCAGCGGATGGGCATTGCCTGGGTGTTTCCTGGCCAGGGCTCGCAGAAAGTGGGCATGGCCGATGGCGTGCTGGAGCTCCCTGGTGCCCGCGAGCGCTTCGCCGCCGCCTCCGAGCTGCTGGGCCGCGACCTGCTGGCCATCTGCGCCGGCGAGGCCGCGGGTGATCTCGCCGACCTCAACGACACCCGCAACACCCAGCCGGCCCTGTTCGTGATCGAGAGCCTGCTGGTGGATGGGCTCAAGGACCAGGGCCGCAGCGCCCAGCTGGTGGCCGGCCACAGCCTCGGTGAGCTGGTGGCCCTCTACGCCGCCGGGGTGTTCGATGCCGAAACGGGCCTGCGGCTGATGCAGAGGCGCAGCGAGCTGATGGCCGCCGCCGGTGGTGGCGCCATGACCGCGGTGATGGGCTTCGATCGCGCCCAGCTGGAGGAGCTGGTGGCCAGCACCGAAGGCGTGGTGATCGCCAACGACAACAGCAGCGCCCAGGTGGTGCTCTCCGGCAGCCCGGACGCCGTGGCCGCCGTGAGCAGCCAGCTCAGCTGCAAGCGCGCCATCCCCCTGGCGGTGAGCGGCGCCTTCCACTCCCCCTTCATGGCCCAGGCCGCCGCCGCCTTCGCGGCCGAGCTGGAGACCGTGCCATTCGCCGATGCCCTGATCCCTGTGCTCAGCAACACCGACCCCACGCCCGCAACCTCCGGCGCCGCGCTCCAGGCCCGGCTGCGCAGCCAGATGACCACCGGCGTGCGTTGGCGCGAAACCATGGAGCGCTTCAGCGCCGATGGCATCGACACGGCCGTGGAGATCGGCCCGGGCAACGTGCTCAGCGGCCTGATCAAGCGCAGCTGCGCGGGCATCACCACCGCCCAGATCGCCGGCTCCGCCGACCTGGGGCTGTGACCGGGGCCATGCAGCGGATCCTGCGCCGGCGCCGGCGGGCTGAGCCCCCAGCCCTGCTCAGCACACCCAAGCCGAGCCTCACCTACCGGCTGATCAGCTACCTGCTGGTGTTTCCGGTGTACCGGCTGCTGTTCCGCGGCCGCACGGCCGGCAACGCCAACGTGCCGATGGACGGGGCCCTGGTGGTGGTGGCCAACCACGGCTCCCACCTCGATCCCCCCCTGCTGGGCCATGCCCTGGGCCGGCCGGTGGCCTTCATGGCCAAGGCCGAGCTGTTCCGGATACCGCTGCTGGGCCCGATCATCCGGGCCTGCGGCGCCTACCCCGTCGCCCGCGGCGCCAGCGACCGCGAGGCGATCCGCACCGCCACCGACCGGCTGGAGGAGGGCTGGGCCATCGGCGTGTTCATCGACGGCACCCGCCAGGCCAATGGCCGCGTGAACGAGCCCCAGCCTGGCGCCGCCCTGCTGGCCGCCCGGGCCGGCGTACCTCTGCTGCCGGTGGCGATCGTCAACAGCCACCGGGCCCTGGGGCCCGGTGGCGAGCGGCTGCGGCTGGTGCCGGTGCACATCCGCGTCGGCACGCCGATTCCGCCGCCAGCCTCGCGGCGTCGGCCCGATCTGGATGCCGCCACCCGGGCCTGCCAGGAGCAGATCAACGCACTGCTGGATCAGGGCTTGATCCAGAGAAGCCTCAGCGCCCCTCAGCTCGCTCCAGCCACGGACCGAAGCGCTCTGCCGCCCAGCTCCTGAGATCACGGCCGGTGATCACCCACACCAGGGCCCTGGCGCCGTCACCCCACACCTTGCGGCGGGATTCGGGCCTGCACCGCGTCCCGCAGGGCACCGACACCGGCGTGAGCGTGATCCCGCGGCTACCCGCCACGATTCTCCCCACCAACAGGGCCCGCTGCATGTGATCACTGCTGGTGACAAGCAGCACATGGCGCACGCGGGCGCGGCGCAGATCCCCCACCACCGAGGTGAAGTTGCTGAGGGTGTCGCGGGCGCGGTAATCGAGCAGCACGCGGCCAGCCCCCAGCCCGCGCTGGGCAAAGAGCCAGTGCGCGTATTCCGGATTGCTGCCGCCGCTCACCATCACCGGCAATCCATCACGGCGGGCAAGCTCCGCCGCCGTGCGCTCGCGGTCCACATCGCCGCCCAGCACCAGGATCATCTGAGGCGGCGGCGGCTGGAGCCACCACCAGCCGCGCGAGAGCCACAGCAGCGCCCCGGCCGCCGCCAGCAGCAGCACGGTCCGGCCGCGCCGCCAAGAGCGTCTGCGGCGCCGGCGACGGCTCATGCCGCTCCCACCGGCGAGGTGGGATAGAGGGGCAGCACCGGCTGCCAGGGACCGGGCCGTTGCTGGCGGTGGGCCGCCTCACCGATGGCGAGCAGGATATCGACATCGGCGGGAATCAGCGCCTGGGCGGAGAGCATGGGCCCGGGCGGCAGCGCCGTACCCGTGGCGAACAGGCGGGCGGGCTCCAGCTCGCACACCCCGGCCAGGGCAGCGGCATCGGGGCCATAGAGACCCGCCACCTGGCCGCGCCGCGGCAGCTCCTGCACCACCCAGGTGGGCTCCGCGATGCCATGGCGCGCCGCCACCAGCAGAAAGCTGCTCACCCCATGCACCGGGATCCGCAGCTGCTGAGCCAGGGTGCGGGCGAGCACCACCGTGAGCCGGGTACCGGTGAACCCCCCGGGGCCGGTGGCCACCACCAGTCGCCCCAGCTGCGGCCAGTCGGTGGCAGGCAGCAGCAGCTCCACACAGCCGAGCAGCTCATTGGCCAGGGCGCGCCCCAGGGGGAAGGCGGCACTGCGGGCTGCCGCAGGCTCACCCAGACGCTGCACGCCCACCCCCAGCACCTCGCTGGAGCTGTGCAACGCCAGCAACCAGCTCATGGGGGCACCGCCTGACCGGGATGCAACCGCTGCCAGCGGCCCGGGTCTGCCGTGAAGCTGGCGCAGGCGCGCACGTCCCACTCCACCCCTACGCCGCCCTGCGGCAGGTCCAGAACCTGCACGTGAATCCGGGGCTCGCGCGGCTCAAAATCCGGCTGGGCACTGAGATGGGCCACGCCGTGCTGGCGCTCCACTGCGTGGTAGGCCTGACAGCGCTCCACCCAGTGGCAATCCACACAGATGCACATGCGGCCGCGGCCACGCCAGGAGCCCATTGTGGATGCCGGCCTCACCCCGGCGGCGCTCGGCGAGATGCTGCTGCAGCGACTGGCACCGCAGCGCTGGCCCCTGCCCCTGGAGGCCCTGCCCGGCGATGCGGTGCTGGTGGGGGGCGCCGTGCGCGACGCGGCCTTGGGGCGACTGGACGAGAAGCCCGATCTGGATCTGGTGGTGGCCGTCGATGCCATCCCGCTGGCCCGCCGTCTGGCCCGCAGCCAGGGGGGCAGCTGTGTGGTGCTCGATGCGCAGCGCGACATGGCTCGGCTGGTGCTCAGGGGCTGGACCATCGACCTGGCCCGCCGCGAAGGTCCGGATCTCGACACCGATCTGCGGCGACGCGACTACACGGTGAACGCCATCGCCCTGCCCCTGGCGACGGGCCAGGGGGTGGTGGACCCCAACGGCGGGCTGGAGCACCTGCGGCAGCGCGCCCTGGTGGCCGTGAGCGAGGCCAATCTGCTCGACGATCCGCTGCGGCTGCTGCGGGGGGTACGGCTCGGGGCCGAACTGGGCTTCACGATCCACGATCCCAGCCTGGGCTGGATCCGGCGCCATGCCCCTCGGCTGGAGTCTGTGGCGGGAGAACGGGTGCTCGCCGAGCTGGAGAAGCTGGCGGCGGCGCCCAGCGGCCAGGCGGGGCTGGCGCAGGCCTGGGAGCTGGGGCTGCTGGCGCCCTGGGATGCCAACCCTGCCGCTGGCATCACAGCGGCGCAGCTGAGCGTGGAAGCGGCCCAGCTGCGGGAGCTGAGCGCGCGCGAGCTGGCTGAGGCGCTGCCGCTGGCCCGGCTCGCCTGGCTGCTCGATGGGCAGGCCGCCGCCAGGCTCAAAAGCAGCCGGCGACTGCAGCAGCGCTGCCAGCGCCTGCGCCACTGGTGGCAGCGGCTGGGAGGACAGGCTCCAGATGGGCTGCCGGAATCCGAACGGCTCGACCTGCACGAGCAGCTGGAGATCGATCTGCCGGCCCTGCTATTGGGACAGCAACCTGCCGTCGCTGTGCAGGCCATCACCCGCTGGCGCAACCCCGCAGACCCCCTCTTCCATCCCCGATCGCCCCAGGACGGGCGGCAGCTCCAGCAAGCCCTGCGGCTCACGCCAGGCCCCCAGCTGGGCGAGCTCCTCAACCACCTCAAGCGCGAGCGGGCCTTTGGCCGGCTCGCAGACAGCCCCGCCGAGGGAGTGATTCAGGCGGCCCGGCGCTGGCTGGAGGATCAGGGGGCGGAAGCGCCAACCGGCGGCGTGATTAACTGCTGAGTGCAAAGGCGTGATGCTGAGGTTTCTCCTCGCCTGCTGAGTTTTTCTCTCCCTTTCCTCCCATGAGCGTGCGTCTCTACGTCGGCAACCTGCCGCAGTCCTTTGATGCCAAGGAGCTGGAGGCCCTGTTTACCAGCGTCGGCGAAGGCGTGCGCTTCAAGGCAGTCAACGATCGCGACACCGGCGCCTGCCGCGGCTTCGGCTTCGCCAACGTGGACGACCAGAAGCTGGCCGATGCGGTGATCGAGCAGCTGAATGGCCGCGAGTTCGGCGGCAACACCCTGCGCATCGAGGCGTCAGAGCGCCGCGACGCCCGCAGCAGCGGTGATCGCCGTGGCCCCGGTGGCGCCCCCAGCCCTGCCCGCAAGGCCGTGAACAAGGTGGTGCACGCCGACAGCGTCGACACCGAAGCCCCTGACCCCCGCTGGGCTGGCGAACTGTCCAAGCTCAAGGCCCTGCTCGCCAACCAGAAGGCACCGGTCTGACACTGCCCCATTCCCACACCTGGCACTGGCAGGGGCACGCGATCAGCTGGCTCCAACGAGGTCCCTGCCAACCCGGACGGGAGCCTCCCATCCGGGTTGTACTGATTCACGGGTTCGGCGCCTCTGCCGGTCACTGGCGCCACACGATCCCTGCGCTGAGCGACCAGGCCGAGGTGATCGCCGTTGACCTGCTGGGGTTCGGCGCCAGCGCAAAACCGCGCTCGCAACTCAGCGGAGAAGCAGCAGCCCCCGACAGCGTGCGTTACTGCTTCGATCTGTGGGCTCAGCAGGTGATTGACCTGCTGACACACCTCCAGACACCAGTGCCGATGGAACTGCACTTGATTGGCAATTCCATCGGCGCCATGGTGGCGCTCACGGCGGCCAGGGCTCTGCAACGGGAGGGCAGACCCCCCAGACAAGTGGTGCTGATCGACTGCGCCCAGCGCACCCTCGATGACAAGCGCCTGGCCCGACAGCCACGCCTCGCCAGGTGGCTGCGGCCCACGCTCAAGGGCCTGACCCGCCAACGCTGGCTCACAGCCGTTCTGTTCCGACAGCTCGCCACGCGTCGCACGATCCGTGGCGTGCTCAAACAGGCCTATCCCTCAGGAGCCAATGTGGATGCCGAGTTGATCGAGCTTCTCTATCAACCAACCCAAAGCCCAGGAGCCCCTGAAAGCTTTCGAGGCTTCATCAATCTGTTCAGTGACCACCTAGCCCCGTCTCTGCTCCAGGATCTCAGCGCCGAAACACAGGCAGAGTCGCCTGAGATCCGCATGATCTGGGGTTCCAAGGATCCATGGGAGAAGCCGAGCGAAGCGGCCGAGTGGGCAGAGCTGTTTGGCTGCATCAAGGAGCTGACATTGATCCCAGAAGCAGGGCATTGCCCACATGATGAGCGACCAGACCTTGTGAATCCGATCCTGCGACAGTGGATTTTTGGTGCCACTGGGCGCCACTGAAGGAAGCGGCGATCAGCGCACTTGAGCGATGACGTAGGACAAGGGAAGGTCGAGAAACTTGCCCAGACGCGGCACAAATGCACGCCGTCGGAAAACATCGTAGTCATTTTTCTCAATCGCATCCAGGATGCCGCGGTAGAGCCGCAGCGACGCCCACACCGGCCAGCGTGCATCAGGAGCAAGCCAGCGCACACCGGCCTCAGACCTTGAGAACCAATCGCGCGCTCGCTTGAGCTGAAAGCGCATCAGTGCACGCCAGTTCTCATTCACAACCCCGGCCATCAACTGGTCTTCGGTGTAGCCAAAATGCCGCATCTCATCCCGGGGCAGATAAATCCTGCCGCGGCCTCGATCCTCGCCCACGTCCCTGAGGATATTGGTGAGCTGATTGGCAATGCCGAGCGCAACAGCGGCGTCACTCGTGTCCGGAGCATGACTCCAGGGCGCGGATGTATAGGCCGAATCAACGCCCATCACTTCCTGCGTCATCAATCCCACCGTGCCCGCCACTCGATAACAGTAAAGCTGGAGCTGCTCAAACGTGGCGTAGCGATGGGTGACCAGATCCATACGCATCCCCTCCACCATGTCGAGGTAGGGCTGCAACGGCTGGGGATAGCGCTGAATGGTGTCGTGCATCACAAGATCAAGGCCATCGACAATCCGCCCGTCAAACATCTCGCGCGTGCGTTGCTCCCAGGCATCCAGCCGATCGGCGAGCTCCGGCGTCGTGCGCTGCTGGGCTTCCTCACTGTCCATGAGTTCGTCGGTCCGCCGACACCACACATAGATGGCCCAGATCGCACGACGCTTTGCCGGCGGCATTAGCAACGTGCCGAGATAGAAGGTCTTGGCCCAGCGCGAGGTCTCCTGCCGGCAGGCCTCATAGGCAACCTCCAGAGACGGCCGGCTGGTCGCCGTGAGCAAGGTTGGCGCGGTGGCCATCAGACCGCTGCCAGCGCCTTGCCGGCCACGGCCTGGGCACAGAGCTTGCCGCTGAGCACCGCCCCTTCCATTGAGGCCAGGTAGCGCTGCATCGTGTAGTCGCCCGCCAGGAAGAAATTGGGGATCGGGGAGATCTGATCGGGGCGCAGCTGCTGGCAACCGGGCACTGTTTTATAGACCGACAGCGGCGTCTTCACCACGATCGCCTTGAGCAGCCTGGCCTGATCATCACCGGTGAAGTGGATCGGGAACAGGCGCTTGAGCTCCTCCATGGTGGCGGCCACGATGTCGTCATCCGAACGACCGATCCAGTCCTTGGCCGGCGCGAATACCAGCTCCAGCATGGAGCGATTGGGATCGGCATATTCCTTGCAGGTGTTGCTCATATCGGCATACACGCTGAGCAGGGGGCTGCGGCTGAACAGCAGATGATCGATATCGGTGAGCTTGCGATCAAACCAGAGATGGATGTTGATCACCGGCACCCCATTGAGTCCATCGAGCTTCTTGAAGTAAGGAATATCCTTCCAGGTCTCCGGCATCAGCAACTTGAACGGATCCACGGGAAGGGCACTCACGTAGGCATCGGCCGTGAGCGTGTAGCTCTCCTGGCCCTTGATGCCACCAATGCGGAACCCCCCTACGCTGCCGTCGGCGTTGAGATCGATGGCGCGCAGGGGAGCGTTGAGATGCACCTCACCACCCCGGGCCGTCACGTAGTCGACGATCGGCTCACAGAGGCGCTGGGGCGGGTTGCCATCGAGAAAGGCCATCTTCGAGCCGTCCGACTCCTGCAGGAAGCGGTTCAGGGCGGTGAGCACCACGGTGCTGGAAATCTCATCGGGATCGATGAAATTGAGCGCCTTGGCCATGGCGATGAACACCTCGTCGTTCACCCGCTCCGGGATGTTGTGGAGCCGCAACCACTCGGTCCAGGAGTACTGGTCGCACTCTTCCACGTACTGCTGGCCGCGCAGCATGGCGGGCACCAGGCCCAGGCCGAAGGAAATCTTCTCCGGCCAGGTGAGCATGTCGTTGTTGCCCAGGATCGCCGCCACACCGTTGAACGGGGCCGGGATGTCGGGGAAGTCGAAGCGGCTGTAGGTGCCTGGCGTTTCCTTCTGGTTGAAGATCATCGAGTGGCTCTTCCACTGGAGCCGGTCTTCGATGTTCAACTCCTTGAAGAGCTGGCGCATGTTGCGATACGCGCCAAAGAAAATATGCAGGCCCGTCTCATACCAGTCGCCGTCCTCGTCCTGCCACGCCGCCACCTTGCCGCCGAGGACGTCGCGGGCTTCCACCACCACAGGGGTGTGGCCCGCATCGCAAAGGTACTTGGCACAGGCCAGACCCGCCAGACCAGCACCGGCGATGGCGACGCGCATGGTTGCTCCGAAAACCGACAGCAACCTTAAAGGTCCTGGCAGAAGCCCCGAGCGCCGCCGCCGGCTGAAAGCCCTGCCGGGCTTCCTAAAGTCGTGAGCCCGGGTGCCCACGATTCCCAGCTCCATGGCCGACTCCCTGCTGAAATCCACCACCCGCCACATCCGGCTGTTCACCGCACGGGTGGAGAACGGCGACCTGGTGCCTGATCCCAGCCAGCTCACCCTCGATGTGGATCCGGATAACGAGTTTCTCTGGGAGCAGCCGGTGCTGGAGAAGGTGCAGCAGCGCTTCCGCGACCTGGTGGAGGCCCATGCCGGCGCCGACCTCAACGACTACAACCTGCGCCGGATCGGTTCGGAACTCGAGGGCACCATCCGCCAGCTGCTCCAGGCCGGCGAGCTCAGGTACAACCCTGACTGCCGGGTGCTCAACTACTCCATGGGCCTGCCACGCACCCCTGAAACCCTGTGACCCGATCCCGCAGCCGCTACGACAGCCGCATCGACGGGCGTTACGCGGACCGCTACGAGCGCGGTTACGGCGGCTACGAGGACAGGGATCCTGAGGACCGTGGGCCGGGCGGCCGTCGCCCCGGCAAGAGCGGAGGCGGCCCCGGAGGCGGGCCGGAGGGGGTGAACATTGGTCAAATCGCCGTACTGGCCGGCGTGCTCGTGGTGGGCATCGGCATCGGCACCGGCATCTCCAGCACCACCCAAGGCAACCAGGGCAACATCGCCAGCTCCCAGCAGCTCGACATGGCGGTTCCCGATCCGGAGTTCTGCCGCCAGTGGGGCGCCAGTGCCTTCGTGATGGACATCGAGCTGTACACCACGATGAACCCCAGCTCCAGCTTCGTGACCCAGCCAGCCCTCAAGCCTGGCTGCGTGATCCGCCGCGAGAACTGGAGCGTGCTGCAGAAAGAAGGGGCCGTGACAGCTGAGCAGATGCGCCAGTGCAAGCAACGCATGAACACCTTTGCCTACATCGGCTCGATCAAAGACAAGCCGATCGTGCGCTGCGTGTATCAGACCGACACCAGCGAGAACAAGTTCATCACCAAGGGAGTCGCCGACGACAGCGTGGGCGTGACCCCCGAAGCAGATCAATTCTGATCGGGAGCCGGATTCAGGCCTCGGTCGGCTCGCTCTGGATCGGGCTCTGAATCAGCGGACGGCGCAGCGGGCTGTCCGGGCTGGCGAACACGGGCAGCACCTCCTTGCGGAAGGCATCAGCCGCCCTGGAGCAGTAGCGGGCGGGATGGGTGATCAGCTTGAGCTGGCGCCGCACCAGCAGATCGGCCACCTGGGGACGGTGCAGGCTGCCGGCCGAGAGCTCCCGCTCGATCGACACCACCGGTAGGAAGGCCGCACCCAGGCCGCTCTGCACGGCATTCTTGATCGCCTCGAAGGAGTTGAGCTCCATCTCGATCTTGACCCGGCCCACATCCAGGCCGGAGCGCGCCAGCAGCTGGTCCACCATCTTGCGGGTGGTGGACTGGGCATCGAGGCACACGAAACCCAGGCGATAGAGATCGTCCTTGGTGAGCTCGGGCAGGCGGGCCAGGGGATGCTTGGTGGGCAGCACCAGGGCGAGCTCATCCACCGCATAGGGCACCACCTGCAGCTGCTCGTTGAGATCGGCCGGCAGCTCGCCGCCGATGATCGCCAGGTCGACCTGGCCGTTGGCGACGCTCCAGCCGGTGCGCCGGGTGCTGTGCACCTGCAGCTGCACCGCCACGTCGGGATATTTCTGGCGGAACAAGCCGATCATCCGCGGCATCAGATAGGTGCCCGTGGTCTGGCTGGCACCCACGATCAGCGAACCACCCCTGAGGTTATGCAGATCCTCCAGGGCCCGGCAGGCCTCCTGGCACTGACTCAGGATCCGGTCGCAGTAGCTGAGCAGCAGGTGACCGGCCTCCGTGAGCTGGGCCTTGCGCCCGCCCCGATCAAACAGCGACACACTCAGCTGCTTCTCCAGGTTCTGGATCTGCAGGCTCACCGCCGGCTGGGTCACGTACAGACTGTCGGCCGCCTTCTTGAAGCTGCCCTCGGTGGCAATGGCCCGCAGGATGCGGAGCTGATCAAGGGTGAAGGGCAGGTCAGCCATGGCCTGGGCGCAAGCCGAAACTCTAGGGGGGGCGACCGGTGGCGAGAATCCACGCCCTGCTTGCGCCTGCCATGGCCTCGAACCTGCACCACAGCAGCTGGGTGATGCTGGCGCTGCTGCTGGCCTTCGCCGTGATCCACAGCGGCGGCGCGTCCCTGCGCTCCTGGGGTGCGGCGCGGATCGGTGAACGGGCCTGGCGGCTGCTGTTCGCCGGCGTGAGCATCCCCTCCGCCGTGGTGGTGATCGGCTACTTCCTGCAGCACCGCTACGACGGCATCCGGCTCTGGAACCTCCAGGAGCAGCCCTGGATCGTGCCGGTGGTGTGGGCGGGCACCGCCGTGAGCTTTCTGTTCCTCTATCCAGCCACCTACAACCTGCTGGAGATCCCGGCGGTGCTCAAGCCGCAGGTGCGGCTCTATGCCACCGGCATCATCCGGGTGAGCCGTCATCCTCAGGCCGTCGGACAGATCCTGTGGTGCGCCACCCACCTGCTCTGGATCGGCAGCAGTTTCATGGTGGCCGCCTGTGTGGGCCTGATCGGCCACCATCTGTTCGCGGTGTGGAATGGCGACCGACGCCTGGCCAGCCGGTTCGGCGTCGCCTTCGAGGAACTCAGGGCCAGCACCTCAGTGATTCCCTTCAAGGCGGTGCTCGACGGCCGCCAGCAACTGGTGCTGAGCGAATTCCTGCGGCCGGCCCAGCTGGGCATCGCCATCGCCATCGGCGTGTTCTGGTGGGCCCACCGTTACATCGGCCTTGGCGCCACTGCGTTTTCACGTACTGATCTGAGCCATTGGCTTGGCTGATCCGTCGATCGGGCTGCCTACACTCCCCCCAGCCAGCCTCTGCCGGATGCCATCAGCCGCTGAACTCGCCTGGTTGATCCCGGTGCTGCCCCTTGTGGGGGCCTGCGTGTCCGGCCTGGGACTGATCAGCTTCAACCGCACCGTGAACCGGCTGCGCAAGCCGGTGGCGCTGCTGCTGATCAGCTGCGTGGGCGCGGCGGCGGTTCTCAGTTACGCGGTGCTGGCACAGCAACTGGCTGGTGCCGCTCCCACCGAAGTGCTGTTCACCTGGGCCACAGCGGGCAGCTTCAACCTCCAGATGGGCTTCCGCGTGGATGCCCTGGGGGCCGTGATGCTGGCCCTGGTGACCACCATCGCCGTGCTGGTGATGGTGTACTCGGATGGCTACATGGCCCACGACAAGGGCTACGTGCGCTTCTTCACCTATCTGGCCCTGTTCAGCAGCTCGATGCTGGGCCTGGTGATCAGCCCGAATCTCCTGGAGATCTACGTGTTCTGGGAGCTGGTGGGGATGTGCTCCTACCTGCTCGTTGGCTTCTGGTACGACCGCGACGGGGCTGCCAATGCCGCCCAGAAAGCCTTCGTGGTGAACCGTGTGGGCGACTTCGGCCTGCTGCTGGGCCTGCTGGGCCTGTTCTGGGCCACCGGCAGCTTCGGGTTTGAAGACATCGGCGCCCGCCTGCAGGAAGCGGTGGCCAACGGCAGCGTGAGCACTGGCGTTGCCGTGCTGCTCTGCCTGCTGGTGTTCATGGGTCCGATGGCCAAGTCGGCCCAGTTCCCCCTGCACGTGTGGCTGCCCGACGCGATGGAGGGCCCCACCCCGATTTCGGCCCTGATTCACGCTGCCACGATGGTGGCGGCCGGGGTGTTCCTGGTGGCCCGGCTGCAGCCGGTGTACGAGGCCTTCCCGATCGTGAATCTGGTAATTGCGGTGATCGGCACGATCACCCTGTTTCTGGGGGCGTCGATCGCCCTCACCCAGATGGATCTCAAGAAGGGCCTGGCCTACAGCACCGTGA
>VFQS010000685.1_pt1 | contig 35636 bp, 32 predicted proteins | sample 3512361 | NCBI WGS metagenome assembly VFQS01 (sample SAMN10412375, study PRJNA504923) | tailings metagenome | isolation source: Relicate 1 Philex TSF3 active mining | place: Philippines
GCTGGGGGTCTCCTTCAATAACTTCTCGACGCGCAACATTTTCAATAAAAGTGCATGGCGGCCACTACCTATGGGCGACGGGCAGCGCGTTTCGATAAGGGGTCAAACAAACGGAGACTTTTTTCAATCGTATAATGTATCTTTCACAGAACCATGGTTAGGGGGGCGCAAACCCAACTCCTTTTCGGTAGCTGGTTTTTACAACCGCTTCGCATACGGATATTTTCTCAGTCCGAACGACGAAAAGCAAAGTTTCAATATTCTCCAGGGTTCTATCAGTTTGGGCACTCGTCTCAAATGGCCCGATGATAACTTCGTATCGAGCACGGCGATAAACCTTCAGACTTTGCGGCTCGACAACTGGACGCAGGGGCTGTTTACGTCTAGCGATGGTACAGTGGTATCGCAGGGGGACTATTTCAACTATAGTATCCGTCAAACTATTTCCCGCTCGACGGTGAGCGACCCGATTTTCCCAAAATCGGGGTCGAATATTTCTTTGGCGGTTCAGTTGACCCCCCCGTACTCTTTATTTAACCCTGGAAAGGATTATTCAGAGTTGAGTGTACAGCAGCGCTTCCGGTTTTTGGAGTACCACAAGTGGCAGATTGATGCCGACTGGTTCGCTACGCTGACTGGAAAATTCGTGTTAAAAGCTGCTGCCAAGATAGGTATGCTGGGATATTACAACAAGTCTATCGGCACGGCACCCTTTGAGCGATTCCAACTAGGGGGTGACGGGATTAACAACCGACAGTTTGGTTTTGCCGGGGTAGACATAATCTCCATGCGCGGTTATGAAATCAACCAGATAGAAGCAAACCTGTCTGCCAGTGGGAGCACAGTAGCTACACCCATCTTTAGCAAATACACCGTGGAACTGCGTTATCCACTCTCTTTGAACCCAAGCTCGAGCATTTACCTGCTGACCTTTATGCAGGGTGGGAATGCATGGAGGTCATTTCGGGATTTCAACCCATTTGACCTAAAGCGGTCGGCGGGTTTCGGGATGCGCGTTTTCCTGCCGATGTTTGGGGTGCTTGGGTTTGACTACGGGATTGGCTTCGACAAACCCGGAGAGCGCAGCATACGCAACCTGGGCGACTTTAATATCGTGCTCGGGTTTGAGCCGGAGTAGGTTGGCAGGGGAGTGCCCTTCTCGCTGACGACCAGTCCATTACACTTCTTTATGCCGTTCCCAGTAGTTCTGGGCATCTACTTCATCGAGTATGTTGAGGTAATTGAGGTAGCGGAGTTCGCTGACTTCCTCTTTTTCCAGGGCTTCTCGTACAGCGCAGCCGGGCTCATTTCGGTGCAGGCATTGGCCACCGAAGCGACACGCGTGGGACAGGGCAAAAAACTCCCGGAAGTTATGGGCTACATCATGGGGTTCCAGGTGTGAGAAAGCCAGCGTTTTTATTCCTGGGGTGTCGATGATGTACCCGCCGAAGCTAAGGGGGAACATCTCGGCGAAGGTAGTGGTGTGCTGGCCTTTACCTGAGTAATCGGAAAGGTCCTGGGTTCGTAGTTGCAGTTGAGGCTGCAAGGAGTTAACCAGGCTGGTTTTTCCCACGCCGGATTGCCCGCCCACAAGGGTTATTTTATCTTTTAGTAACCCTTTGAGTTCGTCCATACCAGCCCCTGTGCGGGCGGAAGCCAGGACGACCGTATATCCAATAGCCTGGTAAATTTCCTCCAGTACGGCATAGAGGTCGAAGGCATCGTCGTCGTAGAGGTCGGCTTTGTTGAAAACGAGGATGGCCGGGATATTAAACGGTTCGGTCATGAGGAGGAAGCGATCAATAAACCCCTGTTTTAGGTTGGGGTTTTTGATGGTAGTGATGAGCATAGCCTGGTCAATATTGCTAGCCAGGAGGTGTAATTCGTGTTTGCGCCTGGGGGATTGACGCAGCACGTAATTGGTGCGGGGAAGGATTTCCTTGATGATGCCATTTTCTCCTTGAGGTTCCATTTGAATCATCACATGGTCACCCACTGCAATGGGGTTGGTGAGGCGTTTGTCCTCTTGTCGGAATTTACCGCCAATGCGGCAATCCAGTATTCGGTTATCTTCGAAGCGGATTTGGTACCAGCTTCCGGTGGAACGCACTACGGTTCCTTTTTCCAATTGTTCTTTCATCCTTTAGAATGCGTGAATGGTATCGGCTATTTCCAGCAGTAAATCCGGTTGATTTTCAAGGGCGGCTCCGACGACTACGAGGTCAGCTCCGGCCCGAAGCGCCTGGTCAACCTGGCGGGGGGTTTTGAGTCCTCCCCCTACGAGTAGAGGAAGGGAGATAGACTGGCTTACCTGACGAATCATGTCCGGGGGAACCGGTTGCTTAGCACCGCTGCCGGCATCGAGGTAGATGGTTTTCAGGCCCAGCATTTCCCCGGCGAGGGCGGTGCATACGGCTATTTCCGGTTTTTCAGCCGGAATAGGTGCGGTATTGCTCATATAGTTGGCGCTGCTGGTTTTGCCACCTTCTACCAGGATATAGCCAGTTGCAATTACCTCTATCCCCGAAGCTTTGATATAAGGAGCAGCGACCACGTGATGCCCGATGAGGAATTCGGGATTTCGGCCGGAAATCAGAGAGAGGAAGAGCAGGGCATCTGCGTTTTTGCTTAACTGAAGCGGGCTTCCGGGGAAAAGGACTAAAGGAATACCCGCAGCAGATTGTCGCAGCAGGCGGAGACAATCGTCGAGCTGGTCGTCTAAGAGCAGGCTTCCACCCAGAAAAAAGTAGTCCACAGAGGCCGACTGAGCGAGCTCCAGAAGCCGGGGTAACTGTTGGGTGCGGATTTTATCGGGGTCTATCAGTACGGCGAGCTGTTTGCTCGCTTTGGATTTTGCGACGGCCAGTGAACGGTAAATCGGCGATGGCAACATTCAGGAACCTGGTTTAATCTGAGCGCGGAAGCCGCGCAGTCATTTTTCAGGCCCAAGTTACGGGAAAAAATCGAAATGATGCTTCAAGGGCTTTCAGAGGAGTGGAGTTCGTCTACTTCGCCGATTTGTTTCAGGTAGTTAAAGGTCAGTTGTGCTTCTTTTTCGTCAACGATACCAATAGCCACCCCGACATGAACGAGTACATAGTCGCCTATGCCGGCTTCCGGGATCATAGACAGGTTGACCTCTTTTAGAATACCGCCAAACGAAACGTTTGCAATGCGAAACGTTTCGTCTAACTGAGCGCGGATATCGATTATTTTACCAGGTATAGCGAGACACATAAGGTTTGCGGATAAGTTAGGTTTGAGGTGAGGGGGATCATCGAAGATTGCGCAGCCATTGGTACCAGGCCTCCAGGCCCTGTCCGGAAGTTGTGGAGAGTTCAATAAATTCGAGGTGGTGGTTTACTTGCAGGGCATATTGCCGGGCTTTTTCCACGCTGAAGGTCACGTAGGGCAGTAAATCGATTTTATTGATAATGCACAAGTGGGCGGAATGGAACATATCCGGGTATTTGATGGGTTTGTCGTCTCCTTCCGGAACGCTGATAATGACTACGCGTCGGTGTTCGCCGAGGTCGAAGAGAGCGGGGCATACGAGGTTGCCTACATTTTCAATCGCCACCATACTGTTGGGGGTGGGATCGAGTTTTTTGAGGGCATGGGCAATCATTTCGGCGTCGAGATGGCAGCCTTTACCTGTATTGATTTGTACGACTGGGGCGCCGGTTTCAGCGATTCGGTTGGCATCGTTCATCGTCTGCTGATCCCCTTCAATAACGCTGATGGGAAATTCAGTTTTCAGGTCGCGTAGGGTTCGCTCCAGCAAACTAGTCTTTCCTGCACCGGGCGAACTGACGAAATTCAAAGCCAGGATATTACGTGCTTCGAAGAATCCGCGGTTGCGTTCAGCGAGGAGCTGGTTCTTTTGGAGAATATCCAGTTCCAGTTGGAGTACTGTCTTCTTCTGTGGGTGTGGGCTCTGGTGGGTGTGGCTATGGCCGTACCCATGATGATGGGGCTGCCCGTGGCTATGCCCATGAGCAGGGTGGGAGTGGGACGTTGTTTCCTGTCCCGGGGCAAAATGGAGGTGCTCTTCTTCGCCTACGAGTTGAATCGTAACGGCATCGGCTGGTTGACTACATCCGCAGGTAGTACACATAATGCGATTTTGGTTAAGCAGACTGGTCGCAAGGGAGTCATCGGGAAAGGAAGAAGGGCTTTCTTGACCCTTGATGATTCTCCTTGTAACAAGTCTAATGGTCAAACAATAGTTAGGGATTTAATCCGGAGTTCTTTTCCCCGGGTTACCTCTGAAAAATAGCTGCCACACGAAGGGCAGGGTTCAAACAGGGAACTTATCGGAAATGCGCGCTGGCATTCCAGGCACTTTGCAGCACCTTCGATGCGGGCGACCTCTCTTTGGCTATTTTCGAGAACGGTATGTTTAGTAGCTGCTTCCCAGGCGAATTCCAGGGCTTCCCATTCTACGCCGGCGAGGTAGCCGATTTCCAGTTCGATTGCTTCCACCCGTCTGGACTGGTGTTGTTTTACCTGATTTTCTGCAATTTCTACGATACCCAGGACGATGGATAGCTCGTGCATGGAAATTATATTTATTAGACTTGTTGCGAGGGGAATGATCGAGAGGTCCCCGAGGCCCTTTTCGCCCATACTGCACCTTTTTCGGTCATATCGCTAGGCTATACCCTCAAAAAGCCTTTGGTCAAAAAATGACTCTTTTTTCCCTCCTCGCTAGTCTCGCGCAGCAAGTCTATTTGGTATCACGGACTTTAGCCGATCTTTTTGCAAGCATAAAAAGAAGGATGGCAAAAGTTAGCAACAAGGCAGCCGGGGCCAGGTGGCTGGGTGAGGAGAAATAGTGGAGCCAGTCATTTCCATTGGAAGTACCGTGCCCGGGATGTGCCAGAGCCAGTGTAGGCATAGCAAGAATGAGAATCAGGATAGTGTTGCGCATAGGGTACAAATTTTGATAAAGGCAAAGATAGGTGTCCACACAAAAATTCCAAGTGATATAAATCATCGAACAGGTTGAGGAACATCAGTATAGATTCATTTTAACATGCTTTCTTTTGCCAAGTGTAATAGGCTTGTTGCGAAGGTGGAATCCTATAAGGGTTCTTTTTCCCTTCTCGCTGACCCTCGCAACAAGTCCAGTTTGCCTACGACGCTATTTCTCAACCACAAAAGCCATCCTCAAATGACACTTAAATCCGAACAGAAGACGAGACCGACCTATTATGATGAACTCAGGGAGCGCGGCTACTCCCGGAGGGATTTCATGAAGTTTTGCACGTTCATGGCGGCATATCTCGGTCTGGAGAGCAGTGGTGCTGCCGAGATATCGAAAGCCTTGATGACTACGCCACGGGTTCCGGTGATTTGGCTGCACTTTCAGGAATGCACCTGTTGCAGCGAATCCTTTATACGGTCCTCACACCCTATGGTCGCAGATATACTGCTGGACAAAATATCGCTGGACTACACCGAGACGCTGATGGCGGCCTCGGGGCATGCGGCGGAGGCGGTCATGCAAAAGACTATGAAAGATCACTACGGGGAATACATATTATGCGTAGAAGGATCGGTTTCCGATTTTGGGGATGGAGAGTATTGTTGTATCGGTGGCCGATCATCGCGGCAGATTTTGGAGGAAGCTGCTGCGGGTGCCAAGGCGATTATTGCATGGGGCAGTTGTGCGTGCAACGGGTGCGTACAAGCGGCGAAGCCGAACCCTACGAAGGCAACGCCTATCCACAAACTCGTTCATGGCAAGCCCATTGTGAAAGTACCCGGATGCCCTCCTATTGGAGAAGTGATGGCCGGCACCCTAATCCATATGATTACGTTTGGCGGCCTTCCGGAATTAGACCGGGTGGGCAGACCGAAAGCATTTTACTCCAAGCGGGTACACGATAGCTGCTATCGGCGGCCGTACTATGATGCCGGTCTGTTTGTAGAAAGCTTTGACGATGAGAACGCACAGAAGGGATACTGCTTGTACAAAGTAGGCTGTAAAGGGCCGATGACTTATAATTCCTGTGGGATAATAAAGTGGAATAACGGCACGAGCTATCCCATTCAGTCGGGACATGGGTGTTTTGGTTGTTCGGAAGAAAACTTCTGGGACAAGGGTCCGATATACCAACAGATAGCCAGCTTCCCGGGCTTTGGCATAGAATCCAATGCCGACAAGATTGGTATGGTAGCTGCCGGCGTCGCAGTTGCTGGGGCTGCTGTACACGCCGTTGCTACGAACGTACAAAAGATGGGGTTGATCAAGAAGGCCATAGACGAAGGCAAGGAGGCGGAGAGCGAGTTGAAAAACCCATTGAGTGAATAATCTACCCTGTTAACCTACAACATACCTAATCATGAGTGCTAATAGAATAGTAGTTGATCCTATCACCCGTATCGAAGGCCACCTACGTATCGAGGCCGAGATACAGGATGGGAAAGTGACCGACGTATATAGTTCCGGTACGATGGTCCGTCTGATCGAGGAAATTTTAAGAGGTCGCGACCCACGGGATGCCTGGGCTTACGTAGGCCGTGTTTGCGGCGTTTGTACTTCCATACATTCGTTGACATCTGTCCGCACGGTAGAAGATGCTTTGGGTATCGTCATACCGCCTAATGCCGAGATGGTGCGCAACCTTATGTTCGCGACCCTGTACATGCACGACCACGTGGTTCACTTTTATCATCTTCATGCCATGGATTGGGTGGATGTGGTCAATGCGCTAAAGGCCGACCCCAAGAAGACTTCGGAGTTGGCACAGAGTATTTCCAATTGGCCCAAGAGCTCGCCCGGGTACTTCTCGGATTTACAGAAGCGCATACAGCGTTTCGTAGAGAGTGGTCAGTTGGGGATTTTTGCCAATGGGTATTGGGGGCATCCCGCCTATAAGCTACCGCCCGAAGTAAACCTGATTGGGTTGGCGCATTATCTGGAAGCGTTGGAGTGGCAGAAGGAAATCGTGAAGATTCAGGCGATATTTGGAGGGAAGAACCCACACCCCAACTATTTAGTAGGCGGCATGGCCTGTGCCATTGGCCTGGATGATGCCAGTGGAATCAATGCCGAGCGCCTGGCGTATGTGGATCAGTTGCTAAGGGAAGCCAAGACCTTCATCGAACAGGTGTATATCCCTGATTTGTTGGCGGTGGCATCGTTTTACAAAGACTGGGGGGCGATAGGTGGAGGCCTGGGTAGCTACATGTCGTACGGCGACTTGCCGATGAACGGGATTGGCGACCCCAGTAGTTTTAAATTCCCTCCGGGAGTGATACTCAACAAAGATATTAGTAAGGTGTACGATGTGGACCTTCGCCAGGACGATGAGGTACAAGAGTTTATTCAGCGGTCCTGGTACACTTACGAGGGCGGCCAGGAAAAAGGCCTTCACCCCTGGAAGGGGGAAACCGTGCTCAACTACACGGGACCCAAGCCGCCCTACGAGCATCTGGATGTAGAGGGTCAGTACAGCTTCCTAAAGACACCCCGTTGGAAAGGCAACGCGGTGGAGGTAGGGCCCTTGGCGCGCATGTTGGTTGGTTACGCCCGCGGACGGGAAGACTACAAAGAAGTAGTAGATTCCACCTTGAGCAAACTCGAAGTACCCGTGACTGCGTTATTCTCCACCTTGGGGCGCACCGCCGCCCGCGGCCTGGAAACCCTCCTGATGACCGGTTGGGCGCGTGAATTCTACGATACCTTGATTTCCAATCTGAAGAACGGCGATACCCGCATGGCCGACAGTGCGAAATTCAACCCGGAAACCTGGCCTACTCAAGCCCAGGGAGTTGGGTTTGCAGAAGCTCCGCGCGGTGCCCTTGCCCACTGGATTGTAATCGAAGAGCAGAAAATTAAGAACTATCAGCTGGTGGTTCCTACGACCTGGAACGCGTCGCCCAGGGATACCAAGGGCAATATGTCGGCGTATGAAGCAGCGCTGATGGATACACCGGTTGCCGACCCTGAAAAGCCTGTAGAGATTTTGCGTACCATACACTCCTTTGACCCCTGCATGGCTTGTGCGGTCCACTTGTACGACGAGGAAGGGCAGCATATCAGCAGGATTAGTGTAGTAGAATAGATATGTTGCCAGCGGGCGAAAACCCATTTTTAAATCTTTAAAAAATACTATATGAAAGGCCGTACGCTTCGCCGGGTCTTTGTGTGGGAACTGCCGGTCCGGATTTTTCACTGGTTGAATGCTACCGCGATTGTGGTCTTATGCGCAACGGGCTACCTGATAGGAAACCCGCCTGCGATGATGTCCAGCGCAGAGGCATCTTACCGATTTTTATTTGGTACTATACGGTTTTTGCATTTTGCAGCGGCATACGTTTTTGTATTCAATTTCCTTTTCCGTATATACTGGGGGTTTGTGGGGAATAAGTATGCCCAGTGGCGCAACTTTATCCCTACAAGCCGCAGGTACTTTGACGAGATCAGGAAGGTGATACAGATAGATATTTTACTGAAACGGAGGACGGAACACCTATCGGTGGGGCATAACGCCCTGGCGGGGTTCATGTACTTTATCGTATTCATCGTTTCGGGCATCATGGCTATTACGGGGTTTGGTTTGCTGTCCGATATGAGCAGTTGGTGGTTCCCGAAAATGTTTGCCTGGGTATCTGCCTTCATGGGAGGGGATTTTGCAGTCAGGGACTGGCACCATTCGCTGATGTGGTTCTTTGTTTTATTCACGATTATCCACGTCTATCTAGTATTTTACCATGACTATGTAGAAGGTCGGGGCGAAATTTCCTCTATGGGCGGAGGTTGGAAATTTATTGAAGAAGACGTGTTTAAAGCGGATCAGGAAGAAGAACAGAGAGAAAAAAGAGCGTAAATTGCGGATTTAGAGATATGGATCGAATAAATACGGATTCCATTGCCGATATCCTGATTTTGGGTATCGGCAATGTATTAATGGGGGACGAGGGCTTTGGAGTCCATTTTGCACGCATGATGGAGAATGAGGACTTACCTTCCGGCGTAGCGGTATTGGAAGGAGGAACGGCAGGGATGCAACTGATGGAGGCTATTGAAAGCCATCGCTATGTACTCCTGGTAGATGCCACTCTGGACAACCGACCGCCGGGTACGGTGCGAGAGATTAAACCCCGGTTTTCGAGCGACTATCCTGCGGCTATGAGCACGCACGACATCGGACTAAAGGATTTGATTTCGGGCTTGACTTTTCTTGGTAAATTGCCCGAAATCTATTTATTTGTGGTGTCAGTAGCCGAATTGCAGCCCATGTATATCGGGCTATCGCCCGAAGTGGAAGTTGCTTTGGCCGCCGTGAAAGAAAAAATACGGAATCGGATAAACCAATTGCGGGAAGAAGAAGGGAGCTGACCCCGCGCAAGAAGTCTACTAAATAACGCTGTATGACACCTGAATTTTTACTTCAATTTAAGGATTGGATCAGCCAGCCCTGGCCCTGGTGGGTTGCCGGACCGATGATTGCCCTGGTCATGTTCGTACTGCTGTTCTTCGGAAAAGAGTTTGGTATTTCAGCCAACCTTCGCGTGATGTGCGCGGCAGACGGAGCGGAAGACATGACTGATTTTTTCAAATTTGACTGGAAAAGCCAGGGTTGGAATCTGATGGTTGCCTTGGGGGCGCTTTTCGGTGGATATATCGCCGCGCACTATTTTTCCGGAGAGCAGTCTTATGCCCATATCTCGGAAAATACGTATAAGACCCTCCAGGCATTGCCTTATTTTGCGGAGCGACTACCTTCTCAGGCGGAGGTTCCGCTGGTTCCGGATTTTTATTCCTGGGAGGCATTATTTACCTGGCGGGGCCTGCTGATTATCTGCGGCGGTGGTTTTTTAGTAGGTTTTGGTGCCCGCTATGCGGGAGGATGTACCTCGGGACATGCCATCAGCGGGCTCTCTGCCCTGCAACTCGGGTCTTTGATTGCTGTGATCGGGTTCTTTTTGGGCGGGCTGGCCGTGACGTATCTGGTTGTCCCGCTTATTTTCTAATCCAAAATCATCAAGAGTTATGATGCGCTTATCCAGATATATCCTGGTCGGTATCGTATTGGGAGTCACTTTGTACAAAGCAGAAGCGGTATCCTGGTTCCGCATATACGAAATGTTTCATTTCCAGTCCTTCCACATGTTTGGTATTATATTTTCGGCCATTGCACTGGGGGTACTCATTGTGCAGTGGATTAAACGAACGCACATGCGTTCGGTCGAAGGAAAGGAGATCATCATCCCCCCCAAGGATAGAAGTGTTCCCCGTTATCTGATAGGAGGGTTTATTTTTGGCTGTGGCTGGTCGCTGGCCGGGGTTTGTCCTGGGCCCATGTTCATTTTGATGGGAAGCGGGTACACGGTATTTGTCGTTTTTCTACTTGCAGCGATGACCGGCACTTTTGCTTATGGAAAGTTGCGATCAAGACTTCCGCACTGAGGTTTTGACCGAGTCTTGCGGGGAGGGGAAGTATCGAGGGATCAAAAAGCTTTTTTTACACAATCCAGAAGGGGAATGGGTGTGCAAGTGATAAAAATCAGTAAAGATTGTTTTTAAAATATGAATATTTGTTCATAAATACATATATTGTAAAAAATAGACTTGTTTCGAAGAGTTGTCGAGTGGGGGGCAAGGAGCCTTTTGCTTCTCGATAATTTCCCGTTTTACAAGTCTACTATCAAAATAATCAAAGTATTATGAGCGCGACACACCACCAGATTGCGATTGTTGGAGCAGGTACGGCGGGCATTACCGTAGCAGCACAATTGCTGCGCAAAGACAGTACATTAGACATAGCCATTATAGACCCCTCCGATAAGCACTATTATCAGCCTGCCTGGACTTTAGTGGCTGCCGGTACCTTTGACTACGAAGCCACGGTGCGCGATATGGCTCCATTGATTCCAAAGGGGGCAAAATGGATCAAAGAATATGTAAGCGACGTATTTCCGGACGACAACAAGCTTGTACTGGGCTCCGGGAATGAAATCATATACGAATATTTGGTGGTTTGCCCGGGGTTGGTCAACGATTTGGGGGCTGTGGAAGGATTAGCGGAAACTATAAATAAAAATGGAGTATGCAGCAACTACACGGATTGCCGCTATACCTGGGACGTATTACAAAACTTTAAAGGCGGGACGGCCATTTTTACACAGCCGGCTACGCCTATTAAGTGCGGTGGTGCACCTCAGAAGATTATGTACCTAGCCGATGAGTACTTTCGCCGGCGAGGGGTACGAGACAAGTCGGAAGTACTGTTTGTGACGCCGGGGTCGGTGATTTTTGGTGTGGATCCATTCAAGGCGACATTGATGGAGATTGTGGATCGAAAAGATATCAACCTTCGGTTTTTCCATAAAATAGTCAAAATTGATGGGGATAAGAAGGTAGCTACTTTTGAAATTTTGCAGTTTCAAGACGATTGGTCCAGGTTGCAATACAATGCCAAGGTGGTGTCTGGTGAACATTGGATTACGGAGCAGGGAGCTACGGGAGCCGAGCTGGCAAAGCGTGTAGAAATCCCCTTCGATATGCTGCATCTGGCTCCTCCGCAAGCTGCCCCGGAATTTATACGCCGCTCAAAGTTGGTTTATACCGAAGGGCCGGATAAAGGGTGGGTCGCGGTAGATATCAACTCTCTACAGCACAAAACGTACCCAAACGTTTTCTCCCTGGGCGATGTAGCCGCTCTTCCCACGGCAAAGACCGGAGCTGCCGTGCGCAAGCAGGCGCCGGTAGTGGTGGAGAACCTGTTTCACCTGATGCGCAACGAGGGGGGGATGAGCAAAGCATATACCGGCTACTCTTCCTGTCCGTTGGTAACGGGCTATGGCAAGATGCTGCTCGCGGAATTTGGCTACGAGAACAAGCGTATGAGCGACCCGTTGTTATCCAGGTTTTTCGATACCTCTAAGGAATTGTATGCCATGTGGGTATTGAAAAAATATGCCCTTCCCTTCATGTACTGGAACCTCATGCTGAAGGGCAAGGCCTGAGGCGGGGACTCGTCTAATCCAGCATCAGGGGGGCTTTTATCCAGCTATCGTTGTTTGGAGGAGCAGCCTGGAGGTATACAGGAGCGCCGGTATCCGGATCTTGAAAAGTGATTTTCCAGGCGTGGAGGGCGATTGCATTGGGTGTATGGGGTTCGCCTCCATACAGGACGTCGCCCAGAATAGGGCAGCCGGCAGCAGCAAGTTGGGCGCGTATTTGATGGAACCTCCCCGTGCGGGGATGTACTTCCCACAGGCAGCCGTTGGAGAGGTGTTGAAGCACCTGATAGGCCAGGACCGCTTCCCGGGATAGGGTGGCGGGATGTGCATGAGCTACTGCCTTTTTTTCCAAAAGGTTTTTTTCCAGCCAATGGCGGAGGATTCCCTGCGGCGGTTCCGGGGCAGAGCGGGTACAGGCGAGATAGGTCTTTTGAACCTTTCCTTCGCTGAATTGGGCATTCAAGTGAGAGAGGCTACTCTTCTTTTTGGCGATCAGTACGATGCCGCTGGTAGGTCGGTCGAGTCGGTGTACGATGCCGACGAACGGGCGGGGCGATTGCTGTCCCAGATACTGGAAGGCTTGGTCTTCGAGTGTATCTATTGCCCCGGGCTGGCGTTCTACGCTAATACCTGCAGGCTTGAGTAAAGCCAGCCAGGACTTTGTTTCTGCAAGGACGATCAGAGATTCTTTACTCATTGAGGGGTATCGGCGATAAAATCGTAAATCATTCGGGACACGTTGGCCATGATTTCGGTGGCGAGTTCGTCCGATTCCCATTGTTTGGAGAGGAGAACGAGTACATAGCGGCGTCCATCCGGCAGGAAAACGATACCGGAATCATGGCGTACCCGGGTAATCCAGCCGGTTTTGTGTGCTACTCTGACATCTGCGGGCAGTTTGGCGGGGATGGCATCTTTGAATTTCTGGTCGAGCAGGATATCAATCATCGCTTTCCCGGCTTTTTTTCCGGCGGGTTTTCCCTTTGCGATATGTTCAAACAAGAGCATCAGGTCGTAGGCAGTCGTCGTGTTGTTTTTACCTTGCTGGAACGCTTTGGTATCTTCCACGCCCCGGAGTACTTGCATGTCCATAATGCCCAAAGTGCGCAGCATACGCGTGACCTCTCGGGCATCTACGAGTTCGATGACGATATTAGTTGCCAGGTTCGAGCTATAAATAATCATATCATACACGAGATCATAGATAGCCGCCTTTTTCCCAATTTTTTTGTACAGGGCTTCTTCTGAGTCATCGCCGATATCGAGGCTAAAAGGACTCCCGTCCACAATACTTTTGAACTCGTTTTTTACCACGAGGGAATCCTCCATACGGAATTTTCCGGTCTTAGCCTGTCGGTACACTTCGGCCATGACGGGGGTTTTCATCGTACTGGCGGCATGGAAGGATTCTTTTTCATGAATCAGCAGGGTACGCCCTGGCCGCTCAAGTTCGCGAAAAGCTACGGCAAATGTACCGGGGGATCGGGAGCATTCTTTGCGTATAGCTGCTTCGAGTTCCTGTATGCCTGAGGTTTGGGCAAAGCCAGGGGAGGTAATCAAAGCCATACATAGAAAGACGACGACATGGATTCTCTTCATGGTTTCAGATTATCGGGTTTTGATTTTTTAAAAAGATGAAAATCAAGTTTTTGGTTGTAATAAGCCGGGGTTTTTGTCTTTTTTTCTGTGGATTGCTGCGCGATATTTTGTCCCTTGACCAGTTCAGGACTAAAGTACAACTTGCGGGGACTAAATCGCAGGAATTATGAAAGAAGATTTTTTGCATTTTATCTGGCGGTATCAAAAGTTCAGCTGGCTGGATGCATGTACAAGTAGTGGGGAGTCCTTATCGGTAGTTTATCCCGGCGATCCCAACCCCCATGGTGGGCCGGATTTTTTGAATGCCCGCATTCGCATAGGAGAAACGCTATGGGCCGGTAACGTGGAGATACACCTCAATGCATCGGATTGGCAGGCACATCAGCATGATGCAGATGCAGCATACGACAACGTGATTTTGCATGTAGTGTGGCAGGATGACAAGCCGATATATCGGAAGAACGGAGAGCGCCTGCTGTGTTTGGAGCTTCAGCAGCGGGCCCTTCCGGGGGTACGTGCGGCCTATTATCGTTTGCTCAGCGATAAGAGCCACCGGATTCCCTGCCAACCGCAGTTTTTGGAAGTAGGGGTGCCCGTACGCACGCTATGGGTAGAACGGGTGGCCATAGAACGCCTGGAGCAGCGGGTAATCCGGTTCCGGCATCTGTTGGAGCGCAACGGGCAGAACTGGGAGGAGACTTTTTTCCAGGTGCTTGCCCGAAACCTGGGCCAGCCGGCCAATTCCGAGCCCTTTGAGGAGTTGGCCCGTTCTACGCCTGTAGGACTTCTTCGTCGCAAGCGCGATAATTTGTTCCAGTTGGAGGCCCTGTTGTTTGGCCAGTCGGGGCTATTGGAGGGGGAACAAACGGGAGCGTACCCGCAGGAATTGAAGAAAGAATACACTTTTTTGAGGCGGCAATATCAGTTGGAGCCTATGGAAGGGTCGGTATGGAAGTTCCTGCGCATGCGCCCTGCCAATTTTCCGACCTTGCGCATAGCGCAGCTTGCGCGTTTTGTACACCAGACGGAACACCCGTTCGACAAGGCTATGTCGGCGGGAAGCATAAAGGAATACGAACACCTGTTCGAGCTGAGCGTATCGCAATATTGGCGTACACACTATCGCTTTGGGCATCCGGAGTCGCTGCCAAAAGACAAGGCACTGGGCCGCGCAACGGTTCGGCAGCTTCTGATCAACAGCGTTGCCCCCTTGTTATTCCTCTATGGGGAATTCCGGCAGAACAAGCGCTACCTCGACCAGGCAGTATCTTTGCTTGCCAGCTTGCCGCCTGAAGACAACCGGATGATCCGGGAGTGGGCCGATACGGGTTTTACGCCAGACAGCGCGCTACAGAGCCAGGGTCTGATTCAGCTTAAAACGGAGTATTGTGATGCCCGTCGGTGCTTGTATTGTGCGATAGGCCACGCCCTCTTGAAAGAATCGGATTCAGAATCTAATCAGAGGGGGGGCAGCACCTGATGCAATACAGCTGCTGCCTTTTCTATTTGTTCCGGTCGTCCGACGTCGAGCCAGATATCGGAATCGTGCGGATAGGCCAGGATTTTTTCCGACGCGGCAGCTTGGAGATAGGTATCTATGATGGAAAACACATTGCGGTCAGTGGGGAAGAAAGAAAAAAACGAAGGGTTGAGGACCTGAATCCCACTAAATGACCAGGCTTGCGAAGAAGCATGGGTAGGGCGCGCCCATTTTTCCTCACCGGTTTGGCTATTCCTCCATCCGCAGAGCTGGCCTGTTTCATCAAAAAGGAGCATGCGGGAGCTGGGGCGACGGCGTACTGCCAGCGTCGCCATGGCTCCGGTGGTCAAGTGGTTTCGATAAAGCACACCGAGGTCTATATCGCTCAGAACATCGGCGTTGAGCAGGATAAAAGGAGCATCGTCGAGAAACCAGGCTGCTTTTTTAAGGGCACCACCGGTATCGAGGAGCAAGTTTCGTTCGTCTGAGATTTCAATACGGATACCGAAGTTATTTTTGCTTTGTAGAAACGCTACTATTTGCTCGCCGAAGTGGTGGATATTGACGATTATATCCCGACAACCGAAAAAAATCAGCCTCCGGATGGCAATTTCCAATAGGGGGGTATCCCGGACTTGTACCAGGGCTTTGGGGCGGGTATCTGTAAGGGGGCGCAGGCGGGTGCCCAGACCTGCGGCGAAGACCATAGCTTTCATAGAGGTGCTGTTTTTGGTATATGAACAAGTCCAACAGGCTCAAACAAGCGCTTTTTTCATTTGACACTCTCTTTAATTTCGTGCCCACTGGTATTTTTTAGGCGGTTTGTGGTGTGCGCGCTACCTTTTAGCAAAGAAAAAAAATCCTTTACATTTGTTGCAGATCAATTCTGTCATGATCCAGTATCGTTTGTTCCAACTACTTTTTGCTCCATTGTCCCTATTGTACGGGCTGGGGGTGTTTTTGCGCAACGCATCCTATCGGGTGGGGTTATTGAAGAGCGTGACCTTCAGTATCCCGGTGATTTCTGTGGGGAATTTGTCCATGGGGGGCTCTGGTAAAACGCCCCACATTGAGTATTTGATTCGCCTGCTCAGAGAGCATATTCAGGTAGCTACGCTGAGCAGGGGATACAAGCGGCAGAGCAGCGGGTTCATGCTGGCGGGGCCTGGATCGGACGCTGCTGCAATAGGGGATGAGCCCATGCAGTTCGCCCGCAAGTTTCCGGATATCACGGTCGCAGTAGGGGAGAGCCGCGCCCTAGGTATCCCGCAGATCCTGAGTTATCGGCCGCAGGTACAGACCATTTTACTGGATGATGCCTTTCAGCACCTCGCGGTAAAACCGGGGTTGAACATCATGCTCAGTGCCTATGACCGATTGTTCACGCGCGATTTCTTACTTCCATCGGGGCGGCTTCGGGAATGGCGCAGTGCGTACCAGCGCGCGGACATCGTGATCGTCAGCAAGTGCCCGCCGACGCTTGCGCAAAAGGAAAAGGACGAACTGATGCGCGAAATCAAGCCTTTTCCAGGGCAGCGGGTTTTTTTCTCGACGTATCGGTACGGTACACCTTATTATCTGTTCAATCCATTGTATCAGGCGCCCTTGCAGGAGGATATGGACCTGGTATTGTTGAGTGGGATTGCCAATCCGGAATATTTAATGGCCTGGCTTCAGGCGCGGGTGGGGGCGATCATCCGGATAGAGTATCCCGACCATCACTATTTTGACGCCGGGGAGATATACGATTTGCAGTATAAATTCCGCGATTTTCAGTCCAGGAAAAAGATTATCCTGACCACTGAAAAAGACGCTATGCGCCTGCACCTGCACCGGGAATTGATTATAAAGCTCGAACTTCCCATCTATGTGCTTCCCATAGAGGTAGATTTTTTATTTGGGGAGGGGGTAGTATTTGATGAGGCGATAAAAACATTTCTTTTAGAGTTTAAAGTTTAGGCATTGAGCGTTCCACAACTATTGCTGTACTACCTGTTGAAGGTGATTTCCCGGGTACTTCTCTTGTTTTTCTATCCCCGCACCCTTCTCAAGGGCAGGGAGTTCTTAACACTCCGGCATCCCACGCTTGTGGTGAGTAACCATCCAAATACACTGATTGATGTATTAAACGCAGCGGGGCGGGTGAGTGAGCCTTTATTCATGTTGGCCAATGCAGGGCTGTTTCGTTCTAAGCCCGTCGCGCGACTCCTGTCTTTTTTATTCAGTATCCCCGTTGAGCGGCCCCAGGATGTGAATGGGAGGCCAATCAACAACGACGGCTCTTTTGAGCGGTGTTTCTATCATCTGAGGAAAGGGGACCATCTTTTTATAGCACCGGAAGGCGGCAGTGAAACGGAGCGTCGTCTGCGTCCCCTTCGAAGTGGCACGGCCCGGATTGCGCTGGGAGCGGAAGCCTCGGCCGGTTTCACCCTGGGAGTGCGCATACTTCCTATAGGGTTTACCTATCAGGAGCCGGGGCGCTGTGGCAGTGCCCTGGCGGTTGAAGTAGGGAGCCCTGTGGTAGTCAAAGACTGGGAAAACCAGTACCGGGCCGACCCCCGCAAAGCGTACCGCGAGTTGACGCAACACCTGGAAACGCAGATGCGGAACCTGCTGACGGATGCCGAGGACAGCTCTATGGATGCGCTTCTCGCGGTATTGGAAAAAATACAGCACTCCGGAAAACTACCTTCTGTGCAAGATGAATTCGAACATTCCCGAACCTTGTTGGAGCGTCTGAAGGCCTATAAAAGAGCTCATCCGGACGGCTATGCGCATTTGGAAGAGCGCGCTCGTGCCTATGGATCCGAGTTGAACCGATATGGGTTGGAAGAAGCAGGTATGGGAGAAAAAGACGGCCATTGGGCGGGTCTGTACCTGGCTTCGCTATACTGGTTTATTCCCTGGTTTTTTGCCTACAGCATGTATGTCGTACCCGTACTATGGATACGAAGCCTACCGGGAAAACTTGGTGCCGATCGCAGTTACGATGCTACGGTCAAATGGGCGGGTGCTTTGCTGCTGCTACCCGTTTGGGTATCTATTGTACTCGCAGGGGTTTTCTTTTTTGCCGGAGCTGCTTTGACATTTGCCGCCGCGCTTTGCATGTTGTCGGGCGCGATGGTATATGCTCTGTTATTGCCCCGGCAGCGGGTGTTTGCAGCACGGGTTCGGGGCCGCAAGTGTAGGGCAAAACAGCCGGGGGATTGGAAGCGCTTACAGGAGATGCGGGAAGGGATTTCTCAGCAATGGTCTGCTGTGGCATGACGATCGGATGGGGGATAGCAATATTGGCTGTTGTAACTACTGGGATACAGCTGGGCTATTGGCTGGTCCTTTTTTCAAAACTGGCATTTTATGGCAGGCGGCAAGAAATTTTGGGCCGTTTTCTGTCCTGCCTGCCCGGTGGGAAAGCCGCTGCGCTGCAGCCAGGAACCACTGGTGAAATCATTTTACAAAAAATAAACGAGGGGGAAACGGTCGTGGAGGCGGAGCCCGCCGTGTCGGTTGTACTTTGCGTGCGCGATGAGGAGAAAAATATATCAGAAAATTTGCCCCATATCCTAAATCAAACGTACCGTTTGTTTGAAGTAGTGGTCGTAAACGATAATTCTACGGATGATACGTGGGTTAGGTTATTGGATTTTAAAAAAAAATATTCCAATTTAACGGTCTTAAACGTACCCTTTGCCACCCCCCCGGGCAAGAAGGCAGCGCTTTCCATGGGCATACGGCATGCCCGGTATGATATCGTCCTGTTGACAGACGCCGATTGTGTTCCTGCCAGTCCTTACTGGATTCAAAGGATGCAGGCGGCCATGGGTTCGGGAAAAGAAATCGTGCTCGGGTTCAGCCCATATCTAAGGGGAAGGGGTTTCCTAAACGTTTGGATTTGCTTTGAGGCGGTTTATACTGCGGTGCAGTATCTTTCGTTTGCCCTGTCTGGCATTCCGTACATGGGTGTCGGACGGAACCTGATGTACAAAAAGGATTTATTTTTTAAGTGCAATGGCTTTGAGTCGCACCTCTCGATCGCTTCGGGGGACGATGACCTTTTTGTGAACAGGGCTGCGGGCGGAGATAATACAGCCGTTGTAGTACACCCTGAGGCATTTGTCTTTACCAGGCCAAAGCAGTCCTGGAAGAGCTACTACTACCAAAAAACGAGGCATTTTTCTACCGGTTCACATTACCGAAAGCGCGATCAGTTCTTATTGGCGTTGCTGGCGTTCAGCCAGTTTTTCCATTACGGTGCTGTATTTGCGTGGATGGTGGTTCCGGGGGAAAGGCTTTTGGCATTGGTCTTATTTTTTGTGCGGATGGCTGTAGTAGCCGGGTTGTACCATCACATCCTGAGACTATTAGGTGAGCGCAGGCTTTGGCCCTGGGTTCCCTTGTTGGATATGTTGCTCCCCTTGTACTATGTGCTTTTCGCACCTAACCTGTTTTTTGGAAAGCGCACCACATGGAGACAGTAGAAAAAATGGAGAAAAAACGGAATCTGGGCGACATAGACCAGCAACTGGTAGCGGAAGCCCTTGAGGGAAACCAGTTGGCTTTCTCCGGTTTGATGGATCGGTACCACGCTTCTGTATCGAGGATGGTATCCCGAATGGTACCCCACGCCACGGATACGGAAGATTTGACTATGGAGGTTTTCGAGAAGGCATTTTACAATTTAGGATTGTATGTGCCAAATTTTGCATTTAGTACCTGGTTGTTTCGGATAGCTATCAACCATTGCATAGACTATTTGCGCAAAAAGCGCATGCCTTATCTTCCCATTGACGCGTCGAACATCGCCATTGGCGGAAACGAAGCCATTATACACACCCTGACTACCGCCAACCCCAGCCCGGAGGAATTATTCATCTGCCGGCAACGGGCAGAGCACTTGCAGAAACTCATGGGGCGCTTGAGTGCAAAGAACCGCAAGGTGATGGAAATGCTTTACTACGAAGGGTTCTCGTATGAAGAAATAGCTCATAAGACCGGGACTCCCGTCGGCACCATCAAAGCGCAGTTGCACCGGGCGCGGGAAGCACTCCTTTTGCTCATCGAAAAAAACCAGGATCTATCCCTGTATCCGGACTTTTTGCCCAGGCCTTGTGTCGAGCGCCTGGGGCATCGTCCCCGGGGTAGTAAACGTTGGATAGGCGAGGCGGTAGTCTGATTTCCCTCCGGGAATTGTGTGAAAAGTTTCGTTACTGCCCCGGCATTATGCGTGTATCTAAGCATTAGACTTGTTGAGCGGGGTCAGCGAGGAGGGAAAAAAGAGCCATTTTTTGTCCACACTGTGCCTTTTTTCGGTCATATAGCGTTGCGAACAAGCAGATTTTTTTTACATTTAGAGCGTGTTCGGGATGTTTTTTACTCAGGACAAAAAGCCCCGGCGAGAACATCCAGAACAGGTGCTTAGCCTTGTAACAAGCCTGAACAAATGGAATCAAACGTACAGAACCCGCAAGCATATTCGTCTTTTCGCCCGCCCGTCCGCCGCTTGATGGGACCTGGTCCTTCCGACATCCACCCGCGCGTGATGCATGCGTTGTCGCAGCCTACTATCGGGCATCTCGACCCAGAATTCATACGCCTCATGGACGAGGTCAAAGCCCTGACGCAGTATGCGTTCCAAACGCAGAACCAACTGACCATGGTGGTTTCAGCACCCGGTTCGGCAGGAATGGAAACGGCTTTCGTAAATCTGATAGAGCCGGGCGACAAAGTGATTGTCTGTCGGAATGGGGTGTTTGGAGGCAGAATGCTTGAGAACGTCCAGCGATGTGGAGGAGTAGCCATTGTCCTGGACGATCCCTGGGGTCGCCCCGTGGATCCCGACAAGGTCAAAGAAGCGTTGGATGCCCATCCGGATGCCCGGGTCCTTGCTTTTGTACATGCAGAAACCTCTACCGGGGTACGTTCGGATGCGGAGACCCTCAGCGGGCTTGCCAGGGAGAGGGGCTGTTACACCATAGCGGATACGGTGACCTCGCTGGCAGGCGTACCGGTATATACGGACGCCTGGGGTCTGGATGCCGTGTATTCCGGTAGCCAGAAGTGTCTTTCCTGCGTGCCTGGGCTCTCTCCGGTGACGTTCAGTGCGCGGGCGGTAGATAAAATCCGGGGGCGGAAGACAAAAGTACAGAGCTGGTTCTTAGACCTCAATTTGGTCATGCAGTATTGGGGGGACGGACAGGCTCGGCGGAGCTATCACCATACTGCACCGGTCAACGCATTGTATGCTATGCACGAGGCGCTTCTCATGCTGCAGGAGGAAGGTTTAGAACACTCCTGGAAGCGCCATGCGGAGCAGCACCGCCGCTTGAAAGTCGGACTCGAAGCCCTGGGGTTTTCTTTCTTGGTAGAAGAAAACTGGCGCCTACCGCAACTCAACGCGGTATTCTTGCCCGAATATGTGAGCGATGAGGCGCTACTAAGGCGGCGTTTACTGGATGAGTTTAGCCTGGAAGTAGGAGCAGGCCTGGGCGACTTGAGCGGAAAGATATGGCGTATTGGCCTTATGGGACATACGGCGCATGCTGAAAATGTCGATTTTCTGCTGGAAGCGCTGAGCGAGTTATTGCACTAGCATGGGATAGCATGCCCCATCACTTTTCAGGATATGTGCTGCCGGGATATATCCCCGGGCAGGTGTGAGGGGATAAACTCTGCTGCCCCGACCGACGACAGTACCCGGAAATACGACGGCGTTGCAGCCAATTTCTGCAAAATCGCCCAACAATCCCCCTAATTTGTTCAGTCCGGTGGGGATTTGCACCCTTTCCGACAAGCGCACTACGATTTCATCCCCTGCGGCTTTGAAATTGGAAAGGATGGCACCTGCGCCCAGGTGCGCCTTGTATCCAAGGATGGAATCGCCTATATAGTTGAAATGCGGGGCTTGCGCAGCATCAAAAAGGATAGCATTTTTGATTTCCGAAGCATTTCCGACGATGGCATCATCGCCTACCAACACACATTCCCGGATGAAGGCCCCGTGCCGGATTTGGCAGTTGCGGCCAATAATAGCGGGGCCCACAATTTGCGCGGTAGGGGCGATATCCGTCCCGCTACCGACCCAAATCCCCGGCTTGAGCTCCTTAAAATCAGGGGGGAGGGTGGGAACCAGAACCTCCAGGATATGCCCCATGAGCGGCAGTATATCCCAGGGATAGCGGGCCTTTTCTAAAAAAGGAGCAGCGAGGGTGTGCCGGATATCAAACAGGCCACGCCAGGGTTCCGATTCAACCATAGTCCGAAGCGATAGGTTATTCGCCCGACATCAGCACCCAGGGGGAATCGGGGGTGTGTTGGGTTTCCAGGCGGTAATACAATTTGACAAAGCGCGCAGCGACTGCTATCAAGTCCTTGGTCTCGAGGATGAGGCTGAAGAACAGGATGCTGTTTCGGGCGCTGTAGGAGGCAGTTTTGATACCGGTCGTCTGCAATGCGAGCAGGTGTTCGATTTCTTTCAGTAGCTTTTTCTTATTGGCTTTAATGGAAGGGAAATCTGAAAAGTCGCGGGTGCGCAGCATATAGCTGCACAGGTTGAAATATTCGGCCAGGCCTTTGGCGATTTGGTTGAGTTGTTCGTACTGTTCCTTTTCCAGGGGGGCGAGTACATCTTCCACGTGGTTGCGGGCGGTATCGGCAATCATGACGGCCGACTGTATGAAATCCTGCATGAGGTCGTACGTCAGAAGATAGGTACGGCTACCTTCTGCAATCCCTTCCTCGATGCGTTTGATAGAGCCATAAAAGGCATAGCGGAACTCGTCGTTTTCCGTTTTTACCCGTTCCATAGCTGTAGAGACCTTGCGGAGCAGGCTTCTGTCTTCTAAAGAAAGACCGCGGATGGCCAGGTCGTAGGCGTCGCGTACGGCCTCCAGGTTATTGGCGATAGAGTGGGCAGTATCGTGGATGATTTCGAGGGCAGGGACGGATTCCGATTTGTGGATGGCGCTCAGGATTCGTTCCTTTTTCTCTTCCCGCTGCCTATGGATGACGAACGTGTAATAAAAGGACGCTACGACAAAGGCTATCAACAGGCTGAAGCCGATCCAGCCGCCTTTCATCATGATAAATGCAAAGACGGCAGCGACACCAAAGGCAATGAATGCGGTCAAAAACCAGCCCACCATGACGCTGACCACGCCGGAAACCCGGAAGACGGCACTGTCCCTGCCCCAGGCCCGGTCTGACAGAGAGGAGCCCATCGCCACCATAAAGGTGACATAGGTCGTGGACAAGGGAAGTTTGAGCGAAGTGGCAAATGCAATCAATATACTGGAAACGGTCAAATTGACCGATGCGCGTACCAGATCGAAGGCAGGGGCGTCTTTGGCATTCTGGAAGGCACCGCTTTCCGGGGTGACCTTGAAGCTATCTTCGATTTTTTCACGCCACTTATCCGGCAGAATCGAAGCTGCACCATTCATACCTGCCGTGGACCGCACCAACCAGCGTGCAACCAGATTGGAGCTGAAGCGCTCCAACCCTTCGCTTTGGCGACCGAGGCTGACTTCCGTATCGGTCACCGTTCTGGCTTTTCGGGAAAACCACAGCGTAAGCACCATGATAAGGCCCGCAGGTATCAGCATATACGTATTGGCCGGATAAGCTGCCGACAAGGACTCCATCAGATAGCTATCCGCATTGGCTCCACTGGCCGACCAGTCGCGAAAAGCTTCGAAGCCCGCAAGGGAAGGGCCGATGAAATTGACTAAGTCGTTGCTTGCAAAGGCCATAGCCAGGGCAAACGTGCCGGCCAATACCACGAATTTGAGGATGTTGAACTTCGTAAAGGTGTTGATCAGGAAGGATAGTATGGACCAAAAAATAAAGGCTCCCAACAACAACCAGCCCGTATTGGCCTCCATGGTTTCGAGAAAGGGCTTGCTGATGAAGGGGGCATCTTTCAACCCTTTGAACAATAAAAAGTGGGTGATGCCTGCTAGGGAAATGCCAGACCAGACGACTCCAACCCCTTTTATGCGTTTTTTATAATCGAATGAAAAAAGTAAACGGGCCACATACTGCACAAGGATACCCACTGTAAACGCTACCCCCACAGAGACAAATATCCCGGAAATAATGGTCAATGTGTTTTCAGAGTTGATATATTCGCCCATGCGCGCCAAGCCTTCTCCACTGCTCAATACTTTGATCAAAGCGACAGCAACGGATGCACCGAGGAGTTCAAATACGATGGAAACCGTGGTAGAGGTCGGTAGGCCGAACGTATTGAAAAAATCCAGCAGTACGACATCTGTAAACATGACGGCCATGAAGATGAACATGACCTCTGTAAAGGTGAAAAACTGTGGGTTGAAAATCCCCTTTCGCGCTACTTCCATCATGCCCCCTGCAAAAAGGGCTCCCATAAATATGCCAAAGGTAGCCACGATCATGATGGTGCGACGGCTGGCTGCCTTGGAGCCAATAGCCGAATTCAGGAAGTTGACGGCGTCATTAGCTACTCCAACCATGAGGTCGAGGGCCGCTAACGCAAAGAGAAGGATGACGAAAAAGAGGAATATACTCATAATCTTTTGAGCATTAGACTTTTCACAAGAGGTCAGCGAGGAGAGAAAAAAGAACCTTTTGACCCCCCGCCACCAGTCTATTGGTTAAGAGGGATTTTTGGCAAAATTACAAAGGCAATGTTAACTGTATGTTAAAGAAAGTATGGAAATGAAAAAACAAGTCCAGGATTTTGAGCTTTTTATCCGCCCGGCTATTTTTTCTCCTTATTCCGGGGTCCTTGCGGCGGGAAGTACGCGCCTGGGAGGGGTTAGTAAGCCGCCATTTGCCAGTCTGAACCTGGGACTCTCTACAGATGACGACCCTCTCGCCATAGCTGAAAACAGGCGAAGGTTCTTTACTGCACTTGGCATCGAAGAAACGTGCACAGCCAGCGCCTACCAGGTACACGGCGATGCGGTCTTACATGTGGAAGGACCTGGGCGCTGGGAGGGGTACGACGCACTGGTCACTGCCCGGACGGAGGTATATTTGTGCGTGACGGTGGCGGATTGTACGCCTATTTTGCTTTGGGACTCCCGTCAAGGTGTTGTGGCCGCTGTGCATGCGGGGTGGCGGGGCACCAGTCTGCGCATTTTATTTAAGACTCTGGAGGAGATGCACCACCGCTATGGTAGTGACCCTTCGGATTGTATAGCGTATATCGGAACCTGTATAGACGCCTGCGACTACGAGGTAGGAGCTGACGTAGCGGACAATTTCGAGCCGGAGTTTAAACGCTGGGACGAAGGCAGGCAGCGATTTTTACTGGACTTAAAAAAAGCAAATAAAGCTCAGTTGCTCCAGGCCGGCGTACCGGAGGCGCATATCGAGGTCTCCCCTTATTCCACGGTAAAAAATAACGACCGCTTCTTTTCCTATCGAAAAGAAGCCGGGCAAACGGGGCGGATGCTATACGTGATTGGGATAAAGCCATAGGATACCAGTCTATTTTCTGCTTTTGGGCTATTTTCGTTTGGTTTAAAGAATCCCAGCGCCTATCTTGGGGAACAAGGGTTGGGCAACACGTCGCGTCGTTACGCCGGGTGAAGCCAAACGCTCCCGCTGGGGGGGGAGGGATGTTTATACAACCCCTCAGATATTAGGTGCTTTTTCTTTGATTTTGAAAAATCTATGACTATGCGATGGATTGAAATCGGCCTTTTTATGGCGCTGATGTGGAATGGAGGGGAGGCTGTGGCCCAGGGCACCCGCTTGCTCCGCCAGCCTACGGTGAGCGACCAGTCAATTGTTTTTGTATATGCCGACGACCTTTGGATAGTGGGTCGGGAAGGAGGGCAAGCCCGTCGTCTCACGACCCATGAAGGTACGGAAAGTGCCCCGCACTTTTCCCCGGATGGAAAGATGATAGCCTTCACTGCCCAGTACCAGGGCAATCCAGACGTATATGTCATCCCCGCAGAAGGGGGTACTCCCAAGCGACTGACCTGGCATCCCGGAGAGGATTTGGTACAGGGCTGGATGCCCGACGGCAAATCCGTATTGTTCCGATCGGGGCGAAACGGCGTACCTACGAAGATCAACCACTTTTTCAGCATATCGCTGGAAGGAGGGCTGGAAGAGCAGCTTTCCATCCCGCAGGCATCCTCCGGGGAGCTATCAGAAGATGGGAAATTTGCGGCGTACAACCCGATTGCGTTCTGGGACCCTGAGTGGCGCAACTACCGGGGGGGGCAAGCACAACCTATCTGGATTCTGGATTTAAAAAGCCATACCCTGCAACAAACACCCCGAACCGATGGCGAGCGGCATACGGATCCGGTGTGGTTCCGGGATAAGATCTATTTTTTATCGGAGCGCGATTTTGCCAACAATATTTGGATGTACCACCCTAAGACCAAAGAGTTGAAGCAAGTCACTTTTCATAAGGATTTCGATGTAAAAAGCCTGGATGCCTGCAACGACCGCATCGTTTATGAACAGGGGGGATATCTGCACCTGCTGGATCCCGCAACGCATAAAGCCCGGCAGCTCGTCATCGAAGTACAGGGCGATTTCAACTGGGCAAAAAGCCGATGGGAGGATGTACCTGCGGCTCGGCTGGCCAACGCATCGCTGTCGCCCACCGGGGTTAGGGCGCTTTTTGAGTATCGGGGAGAGATTTTTACCGCGCCAAAAGAAAATGGCGATTGGCGCAACCTCACCCAATCGGCTGCTGCCGACCGATTTCCTGTCTGGTCGCCCGATGGCCAAAAGATAGCCTGGTTTTCAGATGTCAGTGGGGAATACCAGTTGATGATAGGGGATCAGTACGGACTGGAGAAGCCCCGTGTGATTGCCATATCCAATCCTTCGTTCTTTTATCGTCCCGCATGGTCGCCTGACGGCAAGTATATCGCGTTCACCGATACGCATTTTACATTGTGGTATGTGGAGGTACAGACGGGCGCTGTCAAAAAGGCAGATTCGGAGTCGTATGCGCATGTCGTGCGCACGATGAACCCGGTCTGGTCACCTGATGGCAAGTGGATTGCGTATGCCCGGCTGCTGAACTCGCAGTTCAAGGCGATTTTCGTATACCACGTCGAGACGGGAAAAAAATACCAGGTGACGGATGGATTGGCAGATGCGATTGACCCCGTCTGGGATGCTTCCGGGCGATATTTGTACTTTTTGGCCAGCACGGATTTTGCTCTGAACTCGGCCTGGTTGGATATGAGCAAGTACAGCATTCCGGTGACCCGAGGCCTGTATGTAGCGGTTTTAGCTAAGAACGGCGCTTCTCCATTCTTGCCGCGGAGCGATGAGGAAGGAAATAAAGAGCAGGAGGCGAGCGGAAAAAAAGACTCGGTTGTGGTACAGATTGACCCGGAGGGTCTTCAGCAGCGGATCATAGCAGTGAATATCCCGGTCCGGCAATATACGGGTTTAGTACAAGGCCCAAGAGACTATGTGTTTTATATGGAAAACTTAGAGAATCAGCCGGGCGTAACGCTGCACCGATATAATTTTAAAGACAGGAAGTCAGAACTATACCTAAGTTCGGTACAAAGTGCTTCCGTTTCGCAGGACCGCAAGCAATTGTTGTATCAAAGCGGTAGTACCTGGGGTATTGTAAAGACGGAAGCTCTGCCTAAACCGGGCGACGGCAAACTGGCCCTCAACCTGCGCATGCGCATTGAACCACAAGAAGAATGGGCGCAGATATTCAGGGAAGGCTGGCGATTCCAGCGCGACTTTCTCTACGTGGACAACGTGCATGGTGCCCCCTGGAAAGATATATATGACTGGTATAAGCCCTGGATAGCGCACGTTCGTCATCGCAGCGATTTAAACTACGTCGTGGATATTTTGGGCGGGGAGGTAGCGGTAGGGCACTCGTACACCAGCGGGGGCGACTTTCCGGAAATCGAGCGCATCCCCATCGGATTGTTGGGGGCGGATTTTGAATGGGTCAACGGTTTCTATCGCATCAAGAAGATCTATACTGCGGAGAGTTGGAACCCCGACCTGTATGCGCCATTAGCTGTTCCCGGGGTAGATGTTCGGGAAGGCGATTACCTGCTTGAAATCAATGGTATTCCGTTAAAAGCGCCGATGAACCTGTACAGTCTGTTGGAAGGAACGGTAGATAAACAGACTAAAATTCGCGTTGGCCCTATGCCGGGCACAGAGGGGAGCCGCCTGGTGACCGTACTGCCCATAGCCAGTGAGTCGGGGTTGCGCACAAGGGAGTGGATTGAATCCAACCGCCGGAAAGTGGATCTGCTCTCCAAGGGGCAGTTGGCGTACATATATGTGCCCAATACAGGCCAGGGGGGATATACGGCGTTTAACCGATATTATTTTTCACAACAGGACAAAAAGGGTGCTATCATTGACGAGCGCAATAACGGTGGGGGCTCGGCGGCGGACTATATGATTGACGTCATGGCACGTCGCCTGCATGGGTATTTTAACAGCCGCACTGCGGATCACAGGCCTTTTACGGTGCCTATGTCGGGAATTTGGGGTCCGAAAGTCATGATTATCAATGAGCGGGCAGGTTCGGGTGGGGATTTGCTTCCGTATTTGTTCCGGCGTATGCAGATAGGCCCGCTGGTTGGCACAAAAACCTGGGGCGGGCTTGTACATACTGCCGACACCCCCTTGTTTATAGACGGCGGCCGTATGGTAGCCCCAAGAGGTGGCTTTTACGATGTAAACGGTCAGTGGGCCATTGAAGGGGAGGGGGTCGCACCGGATATCGAAGTGTTGCAGGACCCCGGCAAAGTATTGCAGGGGCAGGATCCTCAGCTTGAACAAGCGGTACAGGAAGCATTGAGATTGATGAAAACTCAGGGTATAGAGCTAAAACCCGAACCACCGGCTCCGCTCAGGTGGAAAAGACCAGGAAAGTGATGGGGAAATTGAGCACACTGTTGGTGTTATTGTGCATTGGTATCCTGTGGGTAGTCAAATGCGATGTTTGGCCAGACCTGCAAATACAAGAGAAGGATACCGTTGAGAATCCCTATATCAAGGGGTTCGTGCAAGATTACGCTGCATTTGTAGAGACAGAGATGAAGCGCACCCAAATGCCTGGGGCTGCGGTCGTAATCGTAAAGGATTCCAGTATTCTGTTTCTGAAGGGTTTTGGAGTCAAGGAGATATACGGGCGCGACTCGGTGGATGCGCATACGCTGTTCCGGGTAGGTTCGCTATCGAAGGGCTTCGCTGGTATATTGACGGCTATGCTCGACCGGGAGGGCGTGCTTCGCCTCGAAGATCCGGTGGTAAAATACCTCCCTGACTTCCAGTTGCGCTCCTCGGAGCAATCGCGCCGAATCACCTTGCGCCATCTGCTTTCGCATAGTACGGGGTTGCCCTATCATACCTATACCAATCTGATTGAAGCAGGGGAGGACATCCCCCACATTGCGGCCCGGTTTAAGGAAGTGCGCCTGGTGGGTCGTGAAGGAGAAGTGTTCAGTTATCAAAACGCCGCTTTTTCCGTCATTGAAGAAGTTATCCGAGCCGCCAGCGGCCAGGCCTACGTCGAAGTGTTACAAAAGAAAATTTTTGAAAAAACGGGTATGCGCGATGCTTCCGCAACATACGGCGGCATGATGGGATCCCGGAACAAAGCCTATCCTCACGAGGGCTTTGACAGTGCATGGGTCCGAACAGATATCACGCATAGATATTACAATACCGCTGCTGCGGGAGGGGTCAATGCCAGTATATCAGATATGGGTCAGTGGCTGTTGGTGCTATTGGGCAATCGCCCGGATGTCGTCCCGGAGGAAACGCTGGACAAAGCATTTACCCCGTTGATCAAAACGCACAACGAACGGCGTTTCTTCAGTACCTGGACGGGTGAAAAAGAAGCCTCTTACGGATTGGGTTGGCGAATCCTCAAAACCCCTGTGGATACGATTTTATACCATGGAGGCTATGTAAACAGCTATAAAGGGGAGATTGCCCTTCATCGCGGTGCCCGCATCGGTGTATGTGTGCTTATGAACGGTGCCGGCAGTATGTCGGAGCGTTTGGTACCCGAATTTTTTGATATTTACCGAGCGTATGCGGATTCTATACAGGCATGGAAGCCAAAGTATTAGAATTTTATTTGGAAACTTAGATTGGGCGTAAACCGCAGCATTTCAAGCTCAGCTCCTATAACGGTATTGACAGGGCTCTTGGTAGAGGGGTTTCCCGGTTCTGCCGGGGTGACAAAAGAATAGATGAACTGCCGATATTTGACATTGTTGTGGTTGGTCACATTGAACAAGTTGATTCCTATAGTTCCCTCTGCCGTCCTCATCGGGAAGGTATAATGAGCGTAAAGGTCAACCCGGTGATAATCGTTGAGGTAGCTGACCCGTTCCTCCGGTCTTAGCTGGGTGCGGTCGTTCACCGGGCTGTTGACGAGGGAAAGGTCCGTATAAGGACGGCCACTGGAAAAGATATAGGTGGCACCCAGATTGAATCGTTTGAGGCTATACTGTCCGTTGAGCTTTAGTTGATGCCGACGGTCGTTGGGCGCCGGAAAAGGAGAACCTCTCAGAACATTGGGAAAAGACTGGGTGGCCTTGCTCAGCGTGTAGGCGGCCCACCAGGCGTATGTAGGGGTGGATTTTTGTAAAAGTATATCAATGCCCTGTACGCGCCCCTCGCCCAGGAATAGATTATACCTGGGCGTCACCGGCTTTCCGTCATCTACCGACAGGCCGGTATATTGCAGGGCATGTTCCATAATCCCTTTGGTATCCTTGCTATACCCCTCTACATCGAGGTCGAACCATTTGTTCTTATGGGAAAACCCCAGCATGAAGCTGTTGGATACGGCTACCGGGAAGCGATTGTCGCTGAGCACCCAGTACTGGAAGCTTCGGCCAAACCGATCTTCGTGGTACAGTTGCCGTACGAATTGTTGGTACAGCCCGTAGGAGGCTTTCAGGGAAAAATCGGGTGCCAGGGCGTAGTGGACGTACAGGCGCGGAGAAAGGTAGCTCTTTCCTTCAAAGCTGGTCAAGCGCAGCCCGGCGTCGATAGACAGGTTCTTGAGCCATTGGCCGGACAGGTACTGGGCGTACAGCGCATGCTGGGGGGCTGTCTCGTCGCCATTGAGCCGGTTGATCCCGTCTTCCCGTATGCGAAAGCGCACCTGGCTTTGCGCACCCTGGTATCCAAAGTGCAGGGATTGCCCTTCGCGTAGCTTTAGTGTATTCTTCAGGTTGAGGTTTGTTTCGCCGATTTGGTTAAAATGGATGTTTTCCAGAGGCAGGATAGGAATAGGTCTGGAGTCGAGTATCCTGGAAAAGGCAGTTTCTACGACTGTACTGCTTTCATACCCGGTGTGTACCAAAGTAGCATGTGTACCTAATGACGGGTTCCATTGTTGTTCCCACTGAAGGCCGAGTCCGTCGTTTTGCCACCGGGCATCTTCAGCATAGGTCTCTTCGATATAATTTACTACGCGCCGTATGGGAGGATAGGTAGTGCGTTTGTAGTCGAGTCCGAAGCGATCCCGTCCTCTGAAGTAGCTCAGCAGGAGATTGGTGCGGGGGGAAGGCTGCCAGGTCCATTTCAGGTTGGCGTCGTTGAAATAAAAATCCGGTTGCTGTGAGGTGACGGTGCGTGCCGTTGGGCGGCCCTGCATAAAAGTGGCTACCACTTCCCGGTTGAGGTTGGATTGGTCAAAGAGGCTGCTGTTGCCCAGATTCTGGTTGGCTGTCCGAAAGCCTAACAGGAGGCTGGACTTTTTTCCGGTGGGGGCTTCCACGACGCCGCTGGAAGTGAGCAGGTTGACGTCGAGAATACCTTTCCAGCCCTCCTGGCGCATGGGCTGGGTACGCATATCTATGACGGCTGCCGTGCGGCCTCCATATTCAGCGGGGAAGGCATTCTTGTAGATTTTGACCTGGTCAATCAAATTCGGGTTGACAATGCTGAAAATCCCAAAAAAATGGGTGACGTTATAGAGGGTCATGCCATCTAGGAGCACGAGGTTTTCATCGCCATTGCTGCTGCGGATACTGAGGTCGGCAGACAAATCATTACTGGCATCTACGCCGGGGAGCATCTGAATCCCGCGAAAGAGGTCTTTACCGCCTACAAAAAAGCTCATCCGGGCTAATGCGGGTACTTGCATCCGGATGCCGTCCTGGCCGTTGTATGTAGAGAAAACAGGGGCTCGTTCTTTTACCGTGATACCCGGGAGTTTTTCAATCCGGGGAACGAGCCGAATGGAAAGGTCGTGGTGGGGTCCGGATTTGTCCAGCCGCACCTCTTTGGTCTGATATCCGATATACTGAACGCGAAGACTGACGCCCGTTTCGCTCAGGGGTACCTTACCGGAAAACTTTCCCTGTTCATCAGCAGCTATTCCCTGCCCGTCGGGGAATACGATATGGGCAAAGGCCAGGGGCGAACCATTCCAGGCATCGCTCACGGAGCCCTTGATTTCGATGTAAGACGGTGCAGGGGCTGAAACCTTGTTTTCCTCCTTGCGCAGCAAAACCTGCCCGGGGGCGGGGATTTGATATACCAGCCCTGTGCCGACACACAACTGGTCCAGGGCATCTGCCAGGGATTCTGCGGAAATGGTGCGGGTTATTTTCACATCTGCGAGCGCTTCTTCGTCGTAGGCGAAGCGCGCGCCAAACCTGCTTTCCAGTGCTTTAAAAATTTCGGGTAGCGAGGATTCGGAAAAGGAGCGCTGGAAATAGGCAGCGCCCTGTCCTGACGAGGCATGCAGCACGAGCAGGAAGCAGGAAGTTGCCATCCAACGGATACAAAGGTTTCGCATAATTTATTCCACAACGACCAGGTTTCCGGAACGGGTGGCGTTCAGTTGCATAGGCCAACAGACCTTGTAGAGCGCGCTGTCCAGGTTGCCTGCTTCGAAGAATGTTGTCGTTTTGCGTTTTAACACTTCAGGCTGTGCTTGTACTTCGATATCATACTGCCGGGAAAGTTCGGAAAAAACTACCTGTAAAGTAGCATCTCTGAAATAAAAACGTCCGTTTCGCCATCCTGCGGCAATATCGGGGTCAGATGGGGTGGGGTTCTCCAGGGTCGTACCCTCCAGTCGGGTGGATAGGCCAGGAGTAAGTACCTGCAGGGAGGCTCCGCTACTGACCCTGACTTTACCGCTGCGGCAACTGACTTCAAAAATGCCGTCTCGGGATTTGACATTGAAACTCGTGCCCAGCACTTCGACATTTCCAAGTTTTGTTTCCACCACGAAGGGCTCCCCTTTGGCTACTTGAAAAAAGGCTTCCCCATTGAGTTGGATTCGCCGTTCCTTTTTCCACGTCCCCGGCCGATACCGGATTTCGGTAGCGGCATTCACGTTTACTTTAGAGCCATCGGGCAGGTTCAGGGCGAGTTGCTGAGCATTTTCTGTAAGTACTACTTTGGTCGGATTCCGGAAGACGAAGAACAGCAAAAAGGCTATGGAAGCAGCGGCAGCATACGGCAGGAAGCGAAAGACGGCGAGGCGGCGCACCGGTTTGCTTTGCGCTTGGGTCGCGGCGTTAATATTTTCCCAGATGTGGTCAAGGGTTGCAGGAGAAGGCTCTGTCTCCTGCACTTTGATAGCCAGTACAAGGCGTTTTGCTTCCTCTACGACAGGCTGTTTTTCGGGATATCCAGCTAACCACTCTTCCCAAAACCGCACACCCGCCTCGTCCGGACGGCGTACCCAGCGGATAAAGGCAGGCTCCTGGGCAAAATCCAGAGCAGTGAATTCGGTGTAGTTTTTCTTCATAGGCATAGCTGCTTCCTCATTTGAAAAGTTCATCCAAATACTTGGCCCGCGTTTGGGCATTATAAATCATCCGGCAGGTACTGTTGCCGCTTTGCATCATACTGGCGCAGGTTCCGTCGGCATTTTGGTCTTCCAGGTGGCGGCGGTTCAACACGCAGTGCCCCAATTCATGAAATACCACATATTCCCGCTGGTAGGAGTCTGCTTTCCGCCAAAAGGCATCGTCAATAGTGACGGTGCGGGTTTCCGAACTCTGCTCGCAACGCCCCAATACATTGACTCCGGGCAGATCGCTCAACAAGCCATTCAGCGTTTCCATATCGAACTGCTTGCCCCGGGAGCTGCCTTCCATGTAAAAGCGGTCGAAGTAGGGCTGTAACTCGGATTGCACGACATATTGTATATCCGTGTCCTGTTCGCAGGCAGGAAGAAGGATTTGCAGGGCTAAGATTCCGAATAGTATCTTTTTGAGTCGCATACTTTACGTCGTGTGAGAGTTTTGGAATGTCCTCCATAGGGGTAAGCCGGAAAGGTCTTTTCTGTACTCATTTTCATCTAAAAAAAACGCAATATCCATAAAACGGCCAGGAGCATCAATTCCCGCAGGGCTTCCAGGGCGCGGAAAGCCAGGTTTCGCGCCGATTGATAGTTGAGATCCATGATTTCCCCAATGTCGTGATAGTCCAGGTCGGTATAGTACTTCAGGTATAGGATTTCCTGTTGGCGCTTGGTCAAGCCTTCCAGGGCTTCCTTCAAGCGCTTTTGGCGTTCGGCGTCTATTTCGCCCCCTATGATTTCCTGCTCAATGTCGAATACCGCTTCAAAAGAGCCCTCTTCGGGTTCGTTCGCGCTGTACCGGGAGGTACTCACCCTGCGGATAATTTTTCGGCGCAGGGACAGCAGGAGATATTTGCGGATGGAGTCGGTCATCCCCAGTCCTTCCCGGTTATTCCACAATTCTATGAATAAATCCTGTACGCAATCTTCTACGAGTTGCCCGTCAGAGGAAAAACGGCGCCCGTACTTGAGCATCACGGCAGCGTGTTCAGCGTAGATTTGCGCTAATGCCGATTTTTCTCCGGATTTTAATTTTTTCCATAAAATATTGTCCATGAATATATTATAGGCTATGGATATTTTTTTTCAAAAATATTTTTTTCAAACATGAGTACAAAATACGCATTGTGCGCTTACCCAAATGAACAATCGCATTATCCAAAACAAAAAAATGAACCGACTATGTTTAACCGAATCTTCAAATTTAGCGCACTGACCGCTATCGGCGCGATGGTATTCCTTGCCGCCTGCCAGCAAGACGATGGCCTCCTCATTGAGGATTTTACGGGGAATGACCAGATGCTTTTCCGCGGTTGCGACCCTGGTCAGCGTGGTCCTGGTGGCCCCGGCGGCCCTGGCGACCACAGGGGAGGCCCGATTGGCGAGCGTTGCTTCGACCTGGTGTTTCCGGTAACCCTTCAATACCCCGACGAGACGACTAAGGCCGTGGCTACCAAGGAAGAATACACCGCGGCTATTGCCGCCTGGGTAAAAGCGAATCCACGCGGCAAAAACATGCCTAAAATCGCGTTCCCTTACGAAATCATGTTGAAAGACGGAACCGTTCTGACGATTGAAACCATCGAAGAACTCAAAGATGTACTCGATGATTGCCGCCCGAACAGCCGCCCGGAAGTAAATCCCTGCTACAGCATCGCATTCCCCGTTACGGTTAAGTTTCCCGACAGCACGACGGCAAAAGCCGGTAGTGCTGCGGAAATGGCCCAACTGATCCAGGCATGGCGCACCAAAAATCCGAATTCGGAAGGTCGCCCGAGCATC
>VFQS010000686.1_pt1 | contig 35623 bp, 29 predicted proteins | sample 3512361 | NCBI WGS metagenome assembly VFQS01 (sample SAMN10412375, study PRJNA504923) | tailings metagenome | isolation source: Relicate 1 Philex TSF3 active mining | place: Philippines
TACCTTATGATTTTCCAATTGAAGTAGAAGCGTATGCTAATAAAATAGATACTTCAATTACAGAAGAAGAAATTAAAAAACGTCGCGATATGCGTGATGTTTTAACCTTTACAATTGATCCAAAAGATGCAAAAGATTTTGATGATGCATTATCATTTCAAGTCTTAGAAAATGGAAATTATGAAATAGGTGTTCATATTGCTGATGTTTCACATTATGTGCAAGAAGGTACTATTTTAGATGATGAAGCGTATAATAGAGCCACTTCAGTATATTTAGTTGATCGTGTGGTTCCAATGCTTCCAGAAGTGTTATCTAATTTTACTTGTTCGCTTCGACCTCATGAAGAAAAATATACGTTTTCAGCAGTTTTTCAATTGAATAATAAAGCAGAAGTTGTGGATGCATGGTTTGGAAGAACAGTAACCTATTCAGATCAACGATTTACATATGAAGAAGCACAAAGTATTATTGTGAATAAAAATGATGTTATTCCTGCCGAAATTTCATTAACTGGAAGCGAATATACTGTTCCAAAACCAATAGTTGAAGCAATATTAAAAATGGATGAATTAGCTAAAATTCTTCGAAGAAAAAGAATGGCAGCAGGAGCGATTTCGTTTGATAAAGTAGAAGTAAAATTCAATTTAAATGAAAACGCAGAACCTGTTGGAGTTTACTTTAAACAAAGTAAAGATGCTAATCATTTGATTGAAGAATTTATGTTGTTAGCGAATAGAAAAGTAGCAGAATTCATTGGAAAACAAAAGAAAACCTTTATTTTCAGAATTCACGATGAACCAAATGAAGATAAATTAATCAATCTTCAAACTGTGATTGCTAAGTTTGGATATTCAATCAATTTCCGTTCTAAAAAAGATATTTCGATTTCGTTGAATAATTTACTTTCGAAAGTTGTCGGTAAAAAAGAACAAAATTTAGTGGATACTTTAGCTATTCGAAGTATGAGTAAAGCAGCGTATTCTACAGAAAATATTGGTCACTACGGATTAGCTTTTGATTATTACAGTCATTTTACCTCACCAATTCGTCGTTATCCTGATGTTATGGCACACCGTTTGTTACAACATTATATCGATGGTGGAAAAAGTGTTAGTGAAGAAGATTACGAAGAAAAATGTGTGCATTCTTCACAAATGGAAGGTTTAGCCGCTCAAGCCGAACGTGATTCTGTGAAATACATGCAAGTAAAATACATGCAAGATCACAAAGACGAAGAGTTTTTAGGTGTAATTTCTGGTGTAACCGAATGGGGAATTTATGTAGAAATCATCGAAAACAAATGCGAAGGAATGGTTAGAATTCGTGAAATTAGAGATGATTATTACACCTTTGACGACAAACAATATGCTTTAGTTGGTGAAGTTTCTAAAAACATGTTACAATTAGGCGACGAAATTTACGTTAAAGTAAAAAATGCCGATTTAGTGAAAAAACAATTGGATTTTCATTATTTGAGAAAGAAAGAGTAATGAGGTTTATTTTATTTTTATTATTATTTACAAATTTTTGTTTTTCTCAGTCAATAAAAGATTGTGAAGGTTTTATAGATTGGCGTTATGAAAAAAGTATAGATGTTTTTTCTGATAGCCAAGGAAAATATCTATTAGCAAAAATAAAAAACGATAATAAAAATGAAATTTATTTATTTTTTAAAATCATTGAAACTAATAAAAACTTTATGAAAGTTGAAATTGGTTTAGGAGATTATTCAAAGGATAAAAGTTATATAATTGGTTGGATAAAAAAAGAAAATTATTTAGTAACTGTTGCTAGAATTTATTCAGAAACTTCAAATCCAATCAATTTGTACTCTGAACCAAATACTAACTCTCTTATAAAAAGTACTTTGACTTATAATTTAACTCCAGAGCCTTATTTAACTATTTTAGATTGCTCTAATGGATGGTTATATGTAAAGTTTATTAAGAATAATAAAACTTATGAAGGTTGGATACAACCATATGATCAATGCGCAAACCCTTACACCACTTGTGGATAAATTTTTAATATATAAAAAATGAAGAAAATAGTTTATAGTTTACTACTAATTAGTTCGATAGCTTTTGCCCAAACCGAAAAAAACGTTGGTGATTTTACCAAAGTAACCGCTTTTGATAAAATTGATGTCAACTTAGTAGCTTCATCTGAAAATAAAATCGTTTTAACTGGAGCTAATTCTCAAGAAGTAGAATTGGTAAACAAAAATGGTGAATTAAAAATCAGAATGCCTTTAACTAAAATGTTAAGTGGTGACGATGTTTCAGCTGCGGTTTACTACAAAAAATTAGAAGGTGTGGAAGCTAATGAAGGAAGTAGAGTTTCTTCAAAAGATGAAATTTCTGCTATTAATTTTGATATCATTTGTAAAGAAGGATCAGAAATTAAACTTACTAATTTACAAGCCGATAGATTGCAAGTTCGTGTTTCACAAGGAAGTATTGTAACGGTTATAGGTACAGTAAAAAACCAAGATATTTTATCTAATTCAGGCGGAAAATATGATGGTCAAGATTGTATAACACAACAAACTGTAGTTACCGTAAATGCAGGCGGAATAGCTGATGTATATGCAACAGATTTAGTAGATGCTAAAACCAGAGCGGGTGGTGACATCACTATTTATGGGAAACCAAAGCAAATCAACCAGAAAACAATTGCTGGTGGAACTATTGGACAAGCAAAATAATAGTAATGATTGTTCTGTTTTTTGTTGGTATATTTTTTGTAAATTCGTTTTTTATTGAACTTACTATATATTAATAACTGAATACCCAAAATTTGATTTTACAAGATATTTTAGCAGCTATTCCTTGGGGTTTTTTACTCGCAATTTCTATTGGACCTGGTTTTTTTGTTTTATTAGAAACCAGTATTACCAAAGGATTTAAAGCCGCTTTTACTTTAGATTGTGGAATTATTTTTAGTGATATTATTTTTATTTTAATTGCTTATTTTGCTTCCAATCAAATCTTAGCACAGTTTAAAGATAACCCAAATTTATATATTGTTGGTGGAGTAATTATGTCGGTTTATGGTGTAATATCCTATACTCAATTAAAGAAAAAATTTGTAATTGATGAAGAAAAAGATATTGATGATATTCCTCAAAATAACTATTTAGGCTTATTTTTTAAAGGTTTTTTCTTAAATGTAATTAACATTGGAATATTAGGTTTTTGGATGATGGTTATTATTACTCAAGGACCAAGATTACAAATGATTCCTTCAAGAATATTTACTTTTTTTACAGCTACTTTATTTTTTTATTTAACTATAGATATGGGAAAAATTGTTTTAGCTAAACAATTAAAACACCGCCTTACACCTATTAATATTTATAAAATTAAAAGAGTAATTAGTGTCATATTAATCATTTTTGGTGTCTTCTTTTTATTACAAGGTATATTTCCAGGTTTTAAATCTAAAGTAGTGCATGAAATAGAAGAAACACGTTAAAAATTAATAAAATATAACTACTGTTTCTAATAACTCTACAGATACATCACATCGTCCTGATTTAATTTAATTTACTTTAATTAATTTATTATAAAAAAAAAGAGCTACTAGTTCTAGTAACTCTTTTGAGGCATCGTCCGGATTCGAACCGGAGTAGACGGTTTTGCAGACCGGTGCCTAGCCGCTCGGCCACGACGCCATTATTCATTTGGATTGCAAATGTATATAAAAAAGTTTAGAGTTTATAAGTTTGTAGTTTAAAATTTTTTCATGTCACTCTAAACTACATATTAATAACTTGTTACTTAATTTCTAAACTCTTCCATTTCAATAGTAACTGCTTCAACATCACCACCTATTGGCGGATTTAATTTTGAAACCTCAAGTTTTATTCTTGAAACTGCAGGAATTTCTGAAAAACATCGGGTAATAATGCGTTGCCCCACATGTTCTAATAGTTTTGAACGAATTGCCATTTCTTCCACTACAATTTTATTCAGTAAAACATAATCAACAGTATCAGATAATTCATCGGTTTGTGCTGATTTTCGTAAATCGGTTTTTATTTCTAAATCTACTCGGTAATCTGATCCTATTTTTGCTTCTTCTACTAAACAACCATGATAAGAAAAAGTTCGAATATTATTTAATTTTATAGTTCCCATAACAAGTTTTTTAATTGTTTGTAGTTAATTGTTTATTGTTTTGAAAACTTGCTTCAACCATAAACCATAAACCATAAACTTTTTTTATCTTTGTCAAAAGTAAAAAAAACAATGTCAACAGAAGAAAAATCATTGAATTTTATAGAACAAATCATTGAAGAAGATTTAAAAAATGGTTTGTCAAAAGATAAATTACGTTTTCGTTTTCCACCAGAACCAAACGGATATTTACATGTGGGTCATGCCAGTGCTATTTGTTTAAATTTTGGTCTAGGAATAGATTACAATGCTCCAGTTAATCTTCGTTTCGACGATACCAATCCTTCAAAAGAAGAGCAAGAATATGTTGACGCAATCAAGCGTGATGTAGAATGGTTGGGTTTTAAATGGGATAAAGAATGTTATGCTTCTGATTATTTCCAACAATTATATGATTGGGCAGTAGAATTAATCAAAAAAGATAAAGCGTATGTAGATAGCCAAACTTCGGAAGAAATGGCACAACAAAAAGGAACTCCTACGCAACCTGGAACTAATTCTCCATACAGAAATCGTTCTATCGAAGAGAATTTAGACTTATTTACACGGATGAAAAACGGAGAATTCGAAAAAGGAACTCACGTTTTACGTGCAAAAATTTCGATGGGCGCTAATAACATGTTAATGCGTGATCCTATTATTTACCGCATTATGCACGCGCATCACCATAGAACAGGAAACGATTGGTATATTTATCCAATGTACGACTGGGCACATGGAGAGAGCGATTATTTAGAGCAAATTTCGCATTCATTCTGTACGTTAGAATTTTTACCTCACCGTGAATTATATGATTGGTTTTTGAATCAAATATATGATGAAACTAAAGTAAGACCAAAACAAAGAGAATTTGCGCGTAGAAATCTATCACACACTGTAGTTTCTAAACGAAAATTATTGCAATTAGTTGAAGAAAAGCATGTTACAGGTTGGGACGATCCTCGTATGAGCACCATTTCTGGAATGAGAAGACGTGGTTATACTCCGGCCGCCATTCGAAATTTTGCCAACACAATTGGAATTGCAAAACGTGATAATTTGATTGATGTTTCGCTTTTAGAATTTTGTGTGCGTGAAGATTTAAACAAAATTGCACCACGTGTAATGGCGGTTTTAGATCCTGTAAAATTAGTAATTACAAATTATCCAGAAGGTCAAGAAGAATGGCTTGAAGCTGAAAATAATCCGGAAGAAGAGGTTATGACGTTTAGAAAAGTGCCTTTTTCTAAAGAATTATACATTGAAAGAGAAGATTTTCAGGAAGAAGCACACAAGAAATTTTTCCGATTAACGTTAGGAACGGAAGTTCGATTGAAAAACGCCTATATTATTAAAGGTGAATCAGTTGTAAAAGACGCAAACGGAAACATTACCGAAATTCACGCTACTTACGACGTGGATTCAAAATCTGGAAGTGGTTCAGAAGCTAGTCAAAGAAAAGTAAAAGGAACTATTCATTGGGTTTCTATTTCGCACGCAAAAGAAGCAGAAGTTCGTGTTTATGATAGATTATTCACTAATGAAAGTCCAGATAAAGACAAAGAAGTTGATTTTAAAGAATTCATCAATCCAAATTCATTAAAAGTAATTACGGGTTACGTAGAACCAAGTTTAGTTACATCAAAAGAATTAGATCATTTTCAATTTCAACGTTTAGGTTATTTTTGCGTAGACAGAGATTCCACCGCTGAAAAATTAGTTTTTAATAAAACAGTTGGATTACGAGATACTTGGGCAAAAATTTCAGAACAATAAAAATATCTATTCTTTTGTCTTGCTGAATTTAGTTCAGCATCAAAATTTATAAATTAAACCTACAAGATATTTTACCTTGTAGGTTTTTTATTTTATACAATTTTGTTATTATTATTAAAAACTATAGTAATCTAATTTTTAATAATTAGAAACTTTTAAAAAAGACTTTTATAAGTAAGTTATAGCGAAATATCTTTTTAAAGTAAGATGTTTTTATATGTTTATCTAAGAAATCGCTTTAAATCAAATGTATTAGGTTTTATGAATAAAAAAACCGCCAATACTAGAAAATTGACGGTTTTAAAATTGATTTTTTAAAATTTATGCTTCGCTGGTATCTGAAGGATTAAAATCGGTTGCAGTGTTGTCATTTTTTTTCTTGACACGTTTCGGTTGATTTTTCATCGTTTCCCCAATTTGGTTACTGGCTGTAAAACTCGCTACCATATTGTTTAACATATCGCTTCCGGCTTGAGGAGAATTTGGTAATAAAATTAAATTACTATTTGTATCGGCGCCAATAGCTTGTAGCGTATCATAATGTTGGGTAACCACAATTAAAGCCGAAGCTTCTTGCGAATTAATTCCTACATTGTTTAACACTTCAACACTTTCTACCAATCCACGAGCAATTTCTCTTCGTTGGTCTGCAATACCTTGTCCTTGAAGTTTTTTACTTTCTGCTTCTGCTTTGGCTTTAGCTACAATTCTAATACGTTGTGCTTCCGATTCAAATTCTGCAGCCGTTTTTTCTCTATCGGCGGCGTTAATTCTGTTCATCGCATTTTTTACTTGAATATCTGGATCAATATCGGTTACTAAAGTGTTGATGATGTCATAACCATACGCCATCATAGATTCGTTCAATTCACGTTTTACCGCAATAGCGATGTCGTCTTTTCTCAAAAACACATCATCTAAAATTAATTTAGGAACTTCGGCACGAACCACATCAAAAACATAAGCCGTAATTTGATCGTGTGGATATTCTAATTTGTAAAACGCTTCGTATACTTTACTTTGAATAACGTTAAACTGAACCGAAACTTTCATTTTAATAAAAACGTTGTCTTTTGTTTTCGTTTCAATAATCACGTCTAACTGTTGAATTCTAAGATTTACTCTTCCGGCAATTCGATCAATTACAGGAATTTTTAATTGTAAACCAGAACTTCTAATGCTTGTAAATTTTCCAAATCGTTCAATTACAACTGCAGTTTGTTGTTTTACAGTGAAGAAAGAGGAAAAAAGAATAATTAACCCAAAAAACAATAAAATAAATAATAGTGGCATAGTTTGTATATTAAAGTTATGATGGTTATACGGAGGAATTAATTAAAAGTTACAAAAAAACCTCCAATTAGAGGTTTTAAAGTTATAAAGTTTGAATGGCTTTCTCTATTCTTTTGATAGTTTCAGTTTTACCAATCATTTCGATAATATCGAATAAATGCGGCCCTTTTAATGCACCTACTAAACTCAATCGAAGCGGTTGCATCACTTTTCCCATTCCTATTTCATTCGTCGTCATCCATTCTTTCAATAAAATTTCAATGTTTACCGAAGTAAAATCTTCAATATTATTCAGTTCCGCAATAACTTGTTGCATTAAAACCGGCGTTTCCTCTTTCCAGTTTTTAGCTGCTTTTTCATCGTATGAACTTGGCGCAACAAAGAAATAATCGGCTAAATCCCAAAATTCATTTACAAAATGAGCCCTTTCTTTTATTAAAGAAACAATTTTTGTCATTTCTACAAAGGAGAAATCACATTTTCCTATGCGTTTTATTACTTCTTTTTGAAATGCTTCTGCTAGGCTTTCATCTGTTTGTTTTTGTAAATATTGATGATTAAACCATTTGTTTTTTTCTGGATCAAACTTTGCTCCTGCTTTGTGAATTCGGTTTAAATCGAATTTTTGTACCAAATCTTCCAACGAGAAAATCTCTTGTTCGGTTCCGTCATTCCAGCCTAATAACGCTAAAAAGTTGATAACCGCTTCTGGGAAAAATCCGTTTTCTCTATAGCCATCCGATTTTGTCATGCTGGAAGCATCTTTCCATTCCAAAGGAAATACTGGGAATCCCATTTTATCACCATCACGTTTGGATAATTTTCCGTTGCCAATAGGTTTTAAAATCAAAGGTAAATGTGCAAATTCGGGTGCGTTCCAACCAAATGCTTTGTATAATAAATGATGTAAAGGTAAACTTGGCAACCATTCTTCGCCGCGAATTACGTGCGAAGTTTCCATTAAATGATCATCTACGATATTCGCTAAATGATACGTTGGCATACCGTCTGATTTAAATAAAACTTTATCATCTAATATATTGGTATCAAATTTAATGTCTCCGCGAATGATGTCTTTCAATTCTAAAATTTCATTCACAGGCGTTTTAAAACGGATTACATAATGTTCGCCATTTGCAATTCTCTCTGCTGCTTTTTCACGTGAAACGGTTAATGAATTATCTAATTGTTCCCTAACCGAATGATTATAAATAAAGGTTTTTCCAGCTGCTTCTGCCTCTTTTCGCATAGCATCTAAGCTTTCTCCAGTATCAAACGCATAATACGCCCAACCCGAATTTATCAGTTGGTCAGCATATTGTTGGTACATCGTTTTTCGTTCGCTTTGACGATAAGGGCCAAATTTTTCATTCTTGCCTACGGTTTCATCTGGCGCAATTCCTAACCACTCTAAAGCTTCAAAAATATAAGCTTCTGCTCCAGGAACAAAACGGGTTTGATCGGTATCTTCTATTCGTAAATAAAAAGTTCCGCCATGTTTTTTGGCAAACAAATAATTAAATAATGCGGTTCTAACACCACCTATATGTAATGGCCCAGTTGGGCTTGGCGCAAATCTTACTCTTACAGACATTTCATTAAATTTTAGGCAAAGATACAATTTGAATTTTGATTTTGTAGATGATGGAAGTTGGAAGTTGGATGATGGAAGTAAAAATGAAACCTGAAACAAATCCCAAATGTTAAGTTTCGCAAAAAACCTATTGACTAATCACGCAAGATGTTGTAATTTTATCGGTTATAAACAATATATTAAATTTTGTCAACAGAAAATAGCATTTATTCCAAGCTTGAAGACTTTATAAAGAAGTTTTATACCAATGAATTAATTAAAGGAACGCTTCTTTTCATTGGTCTAGGATTGCTGTATTTTATTTTCACCCTACTTGTAGAATATTTTTTATGGTTATCTACTACTGGCAGAAGTATTTTGTTTTGGTTGTTTATAGGAGTTGAAGCACTTTTACTGATTCGATTTATTGCTTTTCCAATTTTCAAGTTAGTAAAACTTCAAAAAGGGATTGATTATGAACAAGCCGCAACAATAATTGGCAATCATTTTTCGGAAGTACAAGATAAGTTGTTGAATTTTTTACAATTAGCAAATCAAAATCAAAATACTGAATTGCTAAGCGCTTCTATAGAACAAAAAGCAGCTTCATTACAACCCATTCCGTTTTCAAATGCTATAGATTTTGCTAAAAATAAAAAGTTTTTACCCTATACTATAGTGCCAATTGTATTGCTTATTGCTTTTTTCGTTACCGGAAATTCAGCAGTAATCTCTAACAGTTTAGACCGTGTTGTTCATTTTCAGACCAAATATGCACCGCCAGCTCCATTTGAATTTATTATTCTGAATCAATCATTAACAGCTCAGCAATATGCCGATTTTACCTTACAAATTAAAACCCAAGGCAAAGTAATTCCTGAAAATGTTGCAATTCAAATAGGTAATGAAAATTATTTTTTAGAAAACACAAAACCAGGCGTTTTTCAATATACCTTTTCAAAACTTACGAAAGATATTGCTTTTTCGCTTCAAGCAAACGGTATTCAGTCTGATGATTATCTATTAAATGTAGTTAATGTTCCTACAATTTCAAATTTCGAAATGACGCTTCGTTATCCTTCTTATTTAGGAAAAAAGTCGGAAACCATTCAAGGAACCGGAAATGCGGTAGTTCCAGAAGGCACAATAGTTACCTGGAAAATTAACGCACTGGCAACGGATAAAATACAGTTAAAAACAAACAATCAGCAAAGTAATTTTGCTGCAAAAAACCAACAATTTTCAATTTCTAGAAAGATTCTAGCAAATTTAGATTATGAAATAATTACAGCGAATAGACAATGGGAAAATTTTGAGAAACTTTCGTATCAAATAGCTACAATCAAAGATCAGTTTCCAAGTATTTCGGTTCAAACGGCACCCGATTCGCTTAAATTAAAAGAAAAAGTGTTGTTAGGTCAAATTGCCGATGATCACGGTTTATCAAAATTACAAGTGGTTTTTTATCCTAAGGATAATCCAAAAGCCATTCGCAAAGCAAACTTATCCATAAAAAAACAAGCGGTAGATCAATTTATCTATTCGTTTCCAAACGGATTAGTAATTGATAAGGGTGTAAATTATGAATATTACTTTGAAGTGTTTGATAATGATGTAGTTAATAATTTTAAGAGCACAAAATCGGCTGTTTTTTATCATTATGAACAAACGGAAGAACAAAAAGAAGATCAGCTACTTAAAGAGCAAAACGAAAACATCAACAGTATAGAAAAATCCTTACACAATCAAGATAAACAAATGGCAGAACTTGAAAAACTGCAAAAAATAAATAAAGAGAAAACCAATTTAGATTTTAAAGATCAGAAAAAGGTAGAAGATTTTATCAAGCGTCAAAAACAACAAGACGAAATGATGAAAGAATTTACTAAAAAGCTATCGGAAAATTTAGAAGAGTTTAATCCTAAGAAGCAAGATAAAGAAAAAGAAGAACTACTTCGAAGATTAGAAGAGGCTGAAAAACAATCTGATAAAACCGAAAAATTACTTAAAGAATTAGAAGAGCTTTCTAAAAAATTAGAAAAAGAAGAGCTTTTTGATAAAGCCGATAAGTTAAAGCAAAACGCAAAAAATCAGCAACAAAATTTGGAGCAATTGGTTGAATTAACCAAACGTTTTTATGTGGAAAAAAAGGCCGAACAATTAGCCGATAAACTTGATAAATTATCGGATAAACAAGAAAAATTAGCCAATAGCGAAAAAGAAAATACCGCAGAAAAACAATCTGATATTAACGATGCTTTTAAAGACATTCAAAAGGAACTGCAAGACCTAGATCAAGAAAATAAAGATTTAAAAGATCCGCTTAATATTCCAAACGATAAGAACGAGCAAGAAGACATAAAAAAAGATCTTCAAAAAGCATCTGACGAACTCAATAAAAACCAACCTAAAAAAGCGCAACCTAAGCAAAAATCGGCAGCAGCTAAAATGAAAGAAATGAGTCAAAAAATGGCTCAAGCTATGGATTCGGGCGAAATGGAGCAAATGCAAGAAGACGCCAAGTTACTCCGACAAATTTTAGATAATTTATTGGCTTTTTCATTTGATCAAGAACGATTGATTAAAACCACAAACACAGCGCAAACACGTTCTTTAGAGCTAAATAAAGTCCTTAAAAAACAACAAGATTTAAAACAACAATTCAAACATGTTGATGATAGTTTATTTGCTGTTTCCTCACGAAACCCGCGCATTACCGAAATCATATTAAAAGAACTGAGCGATGTTCATTATAATTTAGATAAAACGTTAGAATCGTTAGCCGACAACAACATTTCTAAGGGAGCATCACATCAACAATATACACTTACAGCAGCTAATCGTTTGGCTGACTTTTTAAGTAACGTGCAAAGCCAAATGAATATGGACATGCAAGGGCAAGGACAAGGTAAACCAAAACCCGGAAAAGGGCAAGGTTCTGGAATGCAATTACCAGATATTATCAAGAAACAAGAAGGGTTAGGTGAAAAAATGAAGAACGGAATGAAGCCTGGCGACAAACCTGGAGAACAGCCAGGAGACAAACCTGGAGATGGCAAACAAAAAGGAAAGTCAGGAAAAGGAAGTTCGGGCGATGAAAACTCGGAAGGAGATGGTGGCTCGGAAGGAAATGCGGGAAAAGTGTTAGATATTTTGAAAGAGCAAAGACAACTTCGCGATGCTTTACAAAAAGCACTTGAGAAAGAAGGTATGATGAATCAAGGAATGAATGCGTTACAGCAAATGAAAGACATTGAAAAGCAATTAATCAATAAAGGCTTTAAAAATGAAGTGCTTCAAAAAATGCTAAATTTAAAACACGAACTTTTAAAACTTGAAAACGCCATTCAGCAACAAGGCGAAGACACGAAAAGACAATCCAACACAAATGATAAGTCTTTTAATAATAACGCCATGCCCCTTTCAAAGGAGTTGAAAGAATATATGAATAGTGTTGAAATATTAAACAGACAAAGCTTACCTTTGCAACCCAATTTTAATCAAAAAGTTCAAAACTATTTTAAAAAGAATGATTAGTTTTAATTACGAAACAAATTTCGCCTTAGAAAACGAATCTAATTATGAAGATTGGATTACAAGAATAATTTATTCTGAAGGATTTGAGGTAGGCGAAATCAATTATATTTTTTGTGACGACGAATATTTGCATAAAATCAATATGGAATATTTAAATCACGATACACTAACAGACATAATCAGTTTTGATTATTCTGTAGGAAATTTATTACAAGGTGATATTTTTATTTCTGTTGAGCGAGTAGCTGATAACGCTAAAGATTTTAATGTTACTTTCGACGAGGAATTAAAAAGGGTATTGTCTCACGGTGTTTTACATTATTGCGGCTATAAGGATAAATCTCCTAAAGATGAAGCTTTAATGCGTGAAAAAGAAGAAGAGAAAATGAAAATGTTTCACGTGGAACAATAAGGTTGTAAATTATAATTTTTAAATGTTTCACGTGGAACATAAAAATAAATAAAGATGTTTTTAAATCAGTATGATGTAATTGTTGTTGGTGCCGGACATGCCGGATGCGAAGCCGCTGCTGCTGCCGCCAATATGGGATGTTCTACATTATTGGTGACAATGAATTTACAAAACATAGCTCAAATGTCTTGCAACCCAGCTATGGGCGGAATTGCAAAAGGGCAAATTGTAAGGGAAATTGACGCAATGGGTGGTTATTCAGGAATTGTTTCAGACAAGACGGCTATTCAGTTTAAAATGTTGAATAAATCTAAAGGCCCTGCAATGTGGTCGCCTCGCGTTCAATCGGACAGAATGCGCTTTTCAGACGAATGGCGCAGCATGTTGGAAAACACGCCTAATCTTGATTTTTATCAAGAAATGGTAGCTGGATTACTTTCAGAAAACGGAAAAATTACTGGTGTTAAAACATCATTAGGAGTTTCAATTAAGGCTAAATCGGTAGTGTTGACTAACGGTACTTTTCTTAATGGATTAATTCATATTGGAGAAAAACAATTTGGCGGAGGTCGCGCAGGAGAAAGTGCCTCTTTTGGAATCACCGAAGATTTAGTACAACTTGGTTTTGAATCAGGAAGAATGAAGACAGGAACTCCACCTCGTGTTGATGGTCGTTCGTTAGATTTTTCTAAAATGATCGAACAACCTGGAGATGATGTTCCAGAAAAATTCTCTTATTCTAATTTAACAACTCCTTTAAAGACACAACGTTCTTGTTGGATGTCTTATACTTCTTTAGAAGTGCACGATATTTTACGTGAAGGCTTTGATAGAAGTCCAATGTTTAATGGAAGAATAAAAAGTTTAGGTCCTAGATATTGCCCTTCCATTGAAGATAAAATTAATCGCTTTGCCGACAAAGAAAGACACCAACTTTTTGTTGAGCCTGAAGGATGGACCACATGTGAATATTATATCAATGGTTTTTCAACTTCTTTGCCAGAAGATATTCAATTTAAAGCATTACGTTCGGTGGCTGGTTTTGAAAATGTAAAGTTTTTCAGGCCTGGATACGCCATCGAATATGATTACTTCCCTCCTACGCAGTTGCAACATACTTTAGAAACAAAATTAGTGGAAGGATTATATTTTGCAGGGCAAATCAACGGGACTACAGGTTATGAAGAAGCAGCTTCTCAAGGATTAATGGCCGGAATTAATGCGGCTTTAAAAGTGCAAAATCGCGAACCATTTATATTAAAAAGAGACGAAGCTTATATTGGCGTTTTAATCGATGATTTAATTACAAAAGGAACTGAAGAACCATACAGAATGTTTACTTCTCGTGCCGAATATAGAACCTTACTTCGTCAAGATAATGCCGATTTTAGATTAACGCCTAAAGCTTATGAAATTGGTCTTGCAAAAGAAGAACGAATGATTCGAATGGAACAAAAATTTGCTCAATCGGATGCTATGGTAAATTTCTTTAGAGAAACTAGTTTAAAACCAGAAGAAGCAAATCCAATTTTAGAAGAAAAGGGGTCTGCTCCTATGAGTCAGCCTGATAAAATGTTTAAGGTGTTTTCTCGTCCGCAATTGGATTTAGAAGATTTTAGAAAGTTTAATAAAGTGGCCGCTTATATTGAGGAGCATAATTTAGATCAAGAAGTAGTTGAACAAGCCGAAATTCAAGTAAAATATTCGGGTTATATCGAAAAGGAAAAAAACAACGCCGACAAGTTAACTCGTTTGGAAGACATGATTATTCCAGATCAATTTAATTATGATAAAATTCAATCAATTTCAATAGAAGCTAAACAAAAATTAAATAAAATTAGACCAAAAACAATAGCACAAGCTTCAAGAATTAGCGGTGTTTCACCAAGTGATATTTCAGTTTTGTTGATATATATGGGTAGATAAATTAAACATCAATTTTTGATTAAAGATTCTTGATTTCTGAAATCCTTTATCATCATTCTTCAATCATCAATCAAATGTTTCACGTGAAACAACTTTGCCAACCCTAACAAAATAAGCTAGTACCATAAAATAAAATAAATGAATTTTTTAGAAGATAATTGTTTTATTACCGTTAAAGATTTTTCAGTTTCTGGAGAACATTTTTCTTTGTTGTTAAATGAAGAATACCAAATTTTAAAAACACACCCACAACCTACTTTAGATAAACTGGGTTCTTATTATGAATTTGAAGATTATATTTCGCACACCGATGGAAAGCGAACAATCTTTGAAAAAATGTATCATTTGGTTAAGCGAAATGCAATTAAAAACAAAGTTAAATTGATTAATACCTATCAACCGTTAAGAGGTAAAATTTTAGATATTGGTGCCGGAACCGGAGATTTTCTTTTAGAGTGTAAAAACCAGAATTGGAATATTTTAGGAATTGAACCTAACGAAAAAGCAAAAGCTACTGCAATTGGTAAAGGAATTACCTTTGGAGAAACCATCGAACAATTAGAAAGCAATTCGTTTGATGTAATAACCATGTGGCACGTCTTAGAACATGTTCCCGATGTTGAACATCAAGTTGCCGAATTAAAACGATTATTAAAACCTGCTGGAACAATTATTATAGCCGTTCCTAATTTTAAATCATACGATGCGAAGTATTATAAAACTAATTGGGCGGCTTATGACGTGCCAAGACATTTATGGCATTTCTCTAAAATAGCAATTGAAAAATTATTTGAAAAGCAAAACATGAATTTAGTCGAAGTTAAACCAATGTGGTTTGATAGTTTTTATGTATCCCTTTTATCTGAAAAACACAAAACCGGTAAAATGAATTTTGTTTCAGGTTTTTTAATTGGATTTGTTTCAAATCTTGTCGGAATTTTAAAAAACGAGTTTTCATCACACATTTACATCCTAAAAAACAAATAATTCGCATTTTTAAGCGATTTAAGCGATTTTTTATATCAAGACAACTTCTGCGCTCAATAAAATTAGTTTTTTGATTTAAGCTAATGTATGAAACTCAGTTTTAATAAACCAAAACTATTATAAACATATTTTATTATAGCATTTCTTTATATCGTATTAAAAAATAAAAAACCTACAAATTTGCAACTTGACAACTTATTATTACATTTACAAAAAATTATAATTATTTACACCAAGATGAAAAAAGCCATTTTAATTTTAGGCGTTGCATTAAGCCTTTTTGCTTGTAACCAAAATGAAGGAAAATCAGAAAGTTTTAAAACTGCTTATATTGATACTGCAGAGATTTTAGAAAAATATGAAAAATTTAAAGACGAAGACGAAAAGTTCAAAGTGAAGTCTCAAGAAATGGGCCGACCATTAGAAGCAAAAGTAAGAGCTTTTCAAGCTGAGGCACAAAGCTTCCGTCAAAACGCACAAGTGAAAGGTCCACAATGGGCACAACAAAAAGGTGCCGAACTTTCTCAAAGAGAACAACAATTAGGAGTTGAGCAAGATGCTCTATTACAACAATTACAACAAGAAGGTGGTGTTTTGAGAGATTCAATTATTAAAGAAGTAAAAGTTTTCATCAAAGAATACGGCAAAAAGAAAGGATATGACTATGTTTATGGTACTGGTGATGCTGCTACAATTTTATATGCTAAAGACAGTTATAATATTACGAAAGATGTTTTAAAAGAGCTGAATGACAATTATAAAGCATCGGATAAAAAATCTGAAAAAACAGAAGATAAAAAATAACATCAAGTCCTGAGTAATCAGGACTTTTTTATTTCTAATGGTTTCGCTATATTTGTCTTTTAAATTTACGCCACATGGAACCATTATCAGCCGCTGCACATTACACCCTTCGATTTATTAATCAAACGAATAAATCAATCTTTCTCACCGGAAAAGCAGGAACCGGAAAAACCACACTTCTTAAAGAAATTATTGCTACAACTCACAAAAACACAGTGGTTGTTGCACCCACAGGGATAGCCGCTTTAAATGCAAATGGTGTTACAATTCACTCCATGTTTCAGTTGCCTTTTGCAGCTTTTATCCCCGATAATAAGCAACTTCCGCATTTTTCAGATACTGTAAAATTTGAAAATCGCGATTCGTTAGGCATTCATTTTAAGATGAATAATGTAAAACGTTCCGTAATTCGAAATTTGGAATTGTTGATTATTGATGAAGTTTCAATGCTTCGCGCCGATGTCTTAGACGCTATTGACTTTATGATGCGAAAAGTACGAAGAAACGAACGTCCTTTTGGCGGAACACAAGTGCTTTTTATTGGCGATTTATTGCAATTGCCACCCGTTGTTAAAAATGAAGAATGGGAAATACTAAAGAAGTATTACCGAGGCATGTTCTTTTTCCATTCACATGTTATGCAACAATATCCGCCATTGTATATTGAATTGGATAAGATTTTCCGTCAAACGGATTCCGAATTTATTGCTGTTCTAAACAATTTAAGACTCAATATAATTACTTCCGATGATGTCCAACTTCTTAATCAATTTGTGCAGCCAAAATTTGATCTAAAGAGCAATAAAGGATATATAATACTTACTACGCATAACGCTAAAGCAGATACAATTAACGCTCAGTCATTACAAGATTTAGAAGGAAAACAATTCACTTTTTTGCCTGAAATTACGGATGATTTTCCGGAAAAAATATTTCCATTAGACGAACACTTACAATTAAAAGTTGGCGCTCAAGTCATGTTTGTTAAAAACGATTTGAATTTTGAAAAACAGTATTACAATGGTAAAATGGGCGTAATCAAATCGTTAACCGAAAAGGAAATTTTTGTTCATTTTCCAGAAGAAAATAAGACCATCGAAGTAGAGCGCTATGAATGGCAAAACATTCGCTATAAAGTCAACGAAAATACTAAAGAAATCGAAGAAGAAATCATCGGAACTTTTGTGCATTATCCTATTAAATTAGCATGGGCAATTACGGTGCATAAAAGCCAAGGCTTAACATTTGACAAAGCAGCACTCGATGTGTCGCAAGTTTTTGCGCCCGGACAAGCCTATGTTGCTCTTTCGCGTTTACGTTCGTTAAAAGGGCTAATTTTACTTTCTCCGTTGCAAATGAACGGAATTTCTAGCGATGCAGAAGTGCTCAATTATGCTGAAAACAAAGCTTCTGAAGAAATCTTACAACATTCATTGGCTAAAGAAACACAAGTTTTTTGGTTAAATACACTTATTAACGCATTCGATTTTAAAGAGTTAGCACAAGAATGGCGCAATCATTTGTTTAGTTATAATGCCGAAGCGCCAAAATCTCCAAAGACAAAGCATAACGATTGGGCAAAAATTCAACATGATAAAATTGCTGAAATTTTAGAACCATCTGGAAAATTTATGTCGCAACTACATACTATTTTTTCCGATGAAAATCTCGACATAAACTTTGTAAAGGTGCGATGCGATGCAGCTTATCAGTATTTTTTTAAAACATTAGATTGCGTTGCCGAAGAATTACTGTTAAAGATTGAAGAAGTAAAACGCATCAAAAAAGTAAAAGCTTTTTATGACGAATTATTGGTGTTAGAAGAACTTCAAATTAAGTCGATTTTACAACTTAAAAAGACAAAATTACTCACAAACATCATCGTCGAAGGAAAAGAAATTTCGAAGAAAAATTTAATTTCGGAAGATATTAGTACTTACAAAATCAATAAGTTAGTAGTTGTAGCTGAACGTTTTAGAATTTCTCATGCCGCTTTAGTGGAAGATGACGAAGAGGTTTCCTATTACACCGATTCGAAGAAGAAAAAAACAAAAGAGCCGAAAAAATCTACCTACGAAGACACCTTGGAATTGTGGAAACAAAACTTATCTATTTATGAAATTGCTAAACACCGAAAACTAACACCACAAACGATTTACAACCATTTTGCAAAGTTAATTCAAATGGAAATCGTGCAACTTTCAGACATTTTACCTGAAGATAAAATTTCTGATTTAAGAGCGGCTTTTAAAGCGTTTAAAGGTGAAAGTTTAGGCGAATTAAAGGAAATTCACGGAGATAAATTTTCTTGGGACGAGTTAAAATTGTATAAAGCGAGTTTAAACAATTAACTCAATAAAAATACCGCTAGAACCGCCGGAATAAAATAAATCACAATAGTTCGAGCACCATCATAATCTTTAGCTAAACGTTGTCCAAAAAGTAACAACAGTAACGTAACACACGAAACGATTGCGCCATAATATCCCAACCCTTTTGTAACGGGTTGTTGCACAAATAGCTGAATGATTCCAGAAACGCATAAAACACCAGCGACAATTTCTAAAAGTAGAATAATCATTAATGCTTGTGGAACTTGTTTGGCTAAAACGGTAGTTGCAAAATGACTTTTTAGCCATTCAACGTTTCCTTTCCAGTCTTTAATTTTATCATAACCAGACTGTAAAAAAGTAATTGCTAATAAGGCCAAGACTAAAATAGGTGCAGCATCTGTCATAATTAAGTATTTTTATGAATTAATCGAGTTAATTTTATAGATAAATCAGTTAAAATGATTTTACTATTTCCATTTCTTTCAATGTGGTAAATAGCATCTTCTAATTCTTTGTAAATATCGTTAATATTTGCACCATTTACAAATGGAGCAAATTTTTCTAATTCAAATTTAGGCACGTTTGTTTCCAAGAAAACCAAATTTTTTGCCTGATAATTAAGCAACAAAGCTTGTCTAAAGAAGTGTATGCAATAGTGTAAAAATTGTTTTTGCGTTTCTCTTCCAGTAGCAGCAATATTTTCACTCCAAGCAATTAAATCGTTAATGGCAGCGGCATTTCCTTTTGCTCTAAATGCGCTTCTCACCCACTCTACAAACCATTCGTCAAACGGAAATTCATCGTCTTCTTTTCTAAGAATATGTAATGCTTTATTGTAATTTCCTTCGCTTTGATGTGCAATTTTTTTAGCCACTTGTGGATCGCAATTTTCACGTGAAACCAATGCTTCAGCAATAACGCTTTCGCTTAAGCCCATAAAATCAATTACTTGACAACGCGATAAAATCGTTTGCAACATATCGCTTGTGTTTTCAGAAATTAGAATAAAAACCGTTTTTGCAGGCGGTTCTTCGAGTAGTTTTAGCAATTTATTTGCCGATGGACCATTCATTTTATCGGCCATCCAAATTATCATCACTTTGTAACCACCTTCGTAGGCCTTTAAAGCTAATTTTTTATTGATTTCTGTAGCTTCATCAACACTAATTAATCCTTGTTTATTTTGAATGCCTAAATTTCGTAACCAATCAAATAAACTTCCATAAGGTGACTCGGTTAAAAATTGGCGCCATTCAACCATAAAATGATCACTCACGGGGTGACTTTTTACATCATCAGTAGTAGCAACCGGAAATACAAAGTGTAAATCGGGATGTGAAAAATGTTCAAATTTTAGATTACAAACGGTGTTATCGCCACTATTTTCACCACCTACATTGCCACACAAAATATATTGCGCATAGGCAATAGCCATTGGCAACGTACCAGAACCCTCGGGACCCACAAACAATTGAGCATGCGGAATTCTTCCTGCCTCAGCACTTTTTGTGAGATGGTTTTTAATATGATCTTGACCTAAAATTTCCTTAAAAAGCATACAACAAACCTAATCAAAATTTCCTGAATTGTAAACGAATCCATGTAAAAAATCAAAATAGGAAAGTTTTAAAAAATTACTAAATATCATTATTCGTACAAAGATTTAGAATACAATAATTTATATTTGCATTCTTCGAAACAATAAAACCAATAAAATGAAAACACTTAACGACTTCAATTTCAATAACAAAAAAGCCATTATTAGAGTAGATTTTAATGTTCCTTTAGACGAAAATTTTAAAGTAACCGATGCCACTCGAATTGAAGCAGCAAAACCTACCATTGATAAAATATTGAAAGACGGAGGAAGTGTTATTTTAATGAGTCACTTGGGAAGACCTAAAGGTTTTGAAGCTAACTATTCGTTGCAACACATTGTTTCTAAAACCGAAGAAATTATGGGCCAAAAAGTTCATTTTGCTTCAGATTGTATTGGCGAAACGGCAGAAAATGCGGCAAAAAACTTACAGCCTGGCGAAATTTTATTGTTAGAAAACTTGCGTTTTTATGCCGAAGAAGAAAAGGGTGATGTGGCGTTTTCTAAAAAATTAGCTGCGTTAGGCGATATTTATGTCAATGATGCTTTTGGAACAGCCCATAGAGCGCATGCTTCCACAACAATTATTGCTCAATTTTTTCAAGGTGCAAAATGTTTTGGTTATTTATTGGCTAAAGAAATTGAAAGCATTGAAAAAGTATTAAAAAATTCAGAAAAACCAGTAGTTGCTATTTTAGGAGGCAGTAAAGTGTCTTCAAAAATAACAGTAATTGAAAATATTTTAGACAAAGTAAACCACATGATTATTGGTGGCGGAATGACCTTTACGTTTGTAAAAGCTTTGGGCGGTAAGATAGGTGATTCTATTTGTGAAGATGATAAATTAGATTTGGCCATCGAAATTTTAAAACAAGCTAAAGCAAAAGGCGTTCAAATTCATATTCCAGTTGATGTTGTAGCAGCCGATGCCTTTTCTAATAACGCAAACACGCAAATAGTTGATGTAAATCACATTCCTGAAGGTTGGCAAGGACTAGATGCTGGGCCAAAATCATTAGCTATTTTTAGACGTATTATTTTAGATTCAAAAACGATACTTTGGAACGGACCATTAGGTGTTTTTGAGATGGATAATTTTTCAAAAGGAACAATTGCTTTAGGCGAATATATTGCAGAATCTACTGCAAATGGCGCTTTTTCGTTAGTTGGTGGAGGTGATAGTGTTGCCGCAGTGAAGCAATTTGGGTTAGAACCAAAAATGAGTTATGTGTCAACAGGCGGAGGTGCAATGTTAGAAATGTTAGAAGGTAGAACGTTGCCAGGAATTGCCGCAATTTTAGAATAAAAACAATAAAATCCTGATAATTAAGTTATTAGTTTTAATCGCCCCAAAAAACAAAACAATAATGAAAAAATCAATCCTACATGTAATGTTGTTGCTCTCGCTTTACAGCTTTGGGCAAGAACATGCAGAAAGAGAAATAAATATACAATTACCTAAAGTTTCTTATCTAGACTCGTTAAAGGCTACTTTCATTAATCATAGTACGAGTAATTGTATAGATGAACGATGGGTAGCAGAATTAGCTAATGTTGAGTTGTCTGAGAATATGTTTTCGGATATTACAGAGATGAATTTTGATACCGAAGTAAGCTATAGTTTGTCTTCTGAAGTGGTCAAGAAACGATTAGCAAAATTAGATGCCAGATCGCCATTTAATATCGAATATAATCCGGCATTAGAGAACACAATTAAATCCTTTTTAAAGAACAGAACCAAAGCCTTCGAACGCTTAATGGCAATTTCTGAATTCTATTTTCCAATGTTTGAAGAGCATTTGGCAAAATACAACATCCCGATGGAATTGAAGTATTTAGCCATTGTTGAATCGGCATTAAACCCTAGAGCAAAATCGAGAGTAGGCGCTTCAGGTTTGTGGCAATTTATGTATCCTACCGGAAAACAATATAATTTAGAAGTAAATTCCTATGTTGACGAACGCTATGATCCGTTAAAAGCAACCGAAGCGGCTTGTCAATATTTATCGAGTTTGTATGAAATTTTTGGCGACTGGAGTTTGGTTTTAGCATCTTATAATGCTGGTCCAGGAAATGTTTCAAAAGCCATCAGAAGATCGGGCGGAAGCCAAAATTATTGGAATATTCGAAAAAACTTACCGCGCGAAACCGCAAATTATGTTCCGGCTTTTTTAGCCACGATGTACGTTTATGAGTTTAGAAAAGAACACGGATTAAAACCAAAAAAAGCAACGTTAACCTATTTTGAAACTGACACCATCCAAATCAAAAGACAGATGTCGTTTAAGCAAATATCAGAGTTATTAGATATTCCGGTGCAACAATTAGAGTTTTTAAATCCAATTTATAAGTTAAATGTGATTCCGTACACAATTGAAAAACCACATTTTTTACGTTTACCGAAAAACAAAATGGGGCTATTCGTGTCGAATGAAGATAAAGTATATGCTTATTTAGATTATTTAGAATCGCAGAAAGAGAAAACAAAAATTGAAATCAATCCTACCGTTTCAAAAGACTCTTTGGCTTCAAATCAGCTTGAAAAAGAGGTTGGCTTAGAGTTGTCCGAAGGGAAAATAAGATTTTACACGGTTAAATCGGGTGATAACTTAATGAAAATCGCTCAAAAACAAGGGGTTCAACTTTCCGATTTAAAAAAATGGAATAACTTAAAATCGAATGCTATTTTTTCGGGTCAAAAATTAAAAATACTTTCTAATTTAAACGAAATCCCACAGCCAGAAACTCCAACTAAGAAATCGGAATTTTATACCGTTCAAAAAGGCGACACATTGTATATCATTTCAAAAAATCATCCCGGAGTCACGGTAGAAGATTTAAAAAAATGGAACACAATTTGTGACGATGCTATTCAACCCGGAATGAAGTTAAAAATTAACGAGTAAAACCAAATTAATGATACGGAGCGGAACAATTGGCATACTTTTATTCCTTTTCTTTTCTTGTACTAACAAGAATGAATCGAATGAAATAGCGCCCGGAAGTTCGTTCGGCGAAATTAATACGGTTTCAATTGTTGTCGATGATTATTTATGGAATGGCGAAATAGGAGACACCCTTAGAAAAAAATGGGCAGCACCGGTTGACGGACTTCCGCAAGAAGAACCGCTTTTTACCCTGAATCAATATCCTACAAAAGTATTTGAAGGAATGGTTAAAAAAAACAGGAACATTATTGTGGTTAAAAAAGGAACGAAGGAATCATTTATTCATAAAAAAAATCACTTTGCAAGCCCGCAACAATTGTTTTATATTACCGCAATTTCAAACGAAGCTTTAGTAAAATTACTAGAACAAAAATCGGGTGAAATTATAACAGCAATAAAATCGGCTGAAATTATTGAAAATCAAAAGCGCATTCTAAAAGCACCAGTTTCTGACCAATTAATTCAAGAGAAATTTCAGGTTAAAATGGCGCTTCGATCGAATTATAAGTATGAATTAGTAGGAAAAAAATTTTTATGGATTCGGCGAGAATTAGCAACAGGATATAACAGTTTATTGCTTTATGAAGTTCCTATTTCTCAAATAGAAAAAAACAACACCATTGTCAACAATATTTTGCATGTTAGGGATTCTATCGGAAAAAAATTTATTCATGGATCGGTTGGAAAAACCTGGATGATTTCTGAAAAAGCCTACTCCCCATATTTTTTACAAACCAAAATAGATCAAAAACAAGCTTTTGAAACCAAAGGCACTTGGCAACTTAAAAATGATTTTATGTCGGGCCCTTTTATTAATTATGCCATTAAAGATACTAAGAACAATCGGTATTTAATTTTGGATGGGTTTACGTATAATCCATCAAAATCAAAGCGCGATTTAGTTTTTGAACTGGAAGCCATGATGAAGTCGGTGGTTTTTTTACCTTAATTACCCAACTATGGAAATTACATTTAAAATAAAGCGTTTTAACGAACTTTCTTCAGCCGAATTATATGAAGTGCTCCAACTTCGGTCAGAAGTGTTTGTAGTGGAGCAAAATTGCGTTTATCAAGACATTGATGGCAAAGATGAAAAGGCGCTACATGTGTTAGGGTATTATCAAAATGAATTAACGGCCTATTCAAGATTGTTTGATGCTGGAAATTATTTTGATGAAGCATCGATAGGAAGAGTTATTGTGCGTCAAAAATTTCGAAAATTTAATTTCGGACATGACTTGATGCGCGTTTCCATTGCCGCAATAGAAGAAAATTTTAATCAAGCTTCCATTACTATTTCGGCACAAGAATATTTAAAAAAATTTTATGAAAGCCATGGTTTTATTCAAACCAGCGAATCCTATTTAGAAGACGATATTCCGCATATTGAGATGAAAAAAAAATAACTACTTTTTCCCCGCAGGAACCTCATTTTTTAAAATCAACAATTCTACCCTTCTATCAAGTGCGCTACCTTGTTTCAAAGATTGGGTGTTGCCATATCCTCTGTAAGTCATACGCGAGTTACTGATGCCTTTTTTAAATAAATAATTAAAAACTCTTTTAGCTCTATTAACAGATAATTCCCTTTTTTTAGTCTCTCTATCTATAGCTTCTCTGTGATAAGTGGGCGTGCAACATACATGTCCTTGTACTTCAAATTGTATGTTTTTGAATTTGAGTAATAGAAGGGCAATTTTATCAAGCTCTTTTTTAGCTTGAACGGTCAATTGACTACTGCCACGTTCAAAAAGTACTTTTTCTAAATAAATGCGATCACCTGGAACAACATCTTTTTTTATAGTGCTATAAACCCCAGGAATTTTTAAATTTTCAATGGTAATAGATTTGTAGTTTACCACCACATCAACTCTTCGGTTTTTAGATCGGGTTTCTGGGATATCGGTTTGTAAATCTTCATCGAGCATGATGCGGCCTTTTCCTTCAAGCGTAATGATAATTTTGCTTTTAATACCGCGTTCAATTAATTTGTTTTTTACGGTTGTGGCTCTATTGGTTGACAGTACAAAATTGTATTCGTCTTTTCCTCTATCATCGCAATACCCATAAATTTCAATTGATTCAATTCGTGAAGTATCAATTTTTTGGACGAAAGCCACTACACCTTCGGCTTGTTCTTCTTTTAAATTATATTTATCAAACTCAAAAAAAATGGAATAAATCTCTTCTTCTTGAGCAAAACTAAGCCCAAAAGAGAAAAATGCCGTTATATATACAAACCATTTCATAGCTTGATAATTGTTTTAATGGGTTATTTTTTTAATATCGTAGCGTATTGATCCGAATTGTTTAACAGATTAATAGCTTGTTCAATTTCAGGATTGTTTTTAGTATAAAATAAATACAACCCTTCTCTATACTGATGTCTGATAATCAATTCTTCTTGCAATTGTTTTTTAATTTGCTCTTTGTTTTTATCAAGCTCTGCTTCCTGACTTTTCTCTAGTGCTATTTCTAATTGTTTGTATTCTGCTGCAATTTGACCCTCAATTTTTTCCTTTTTTGCATTTTCTAAAACGATTTTAAGCGCTTTATGGGTTTCGGTGTCAAGTGTAATTTTTTCTTGTTTTAAATACGATTTAAACGCTAAAAAATCAGCATCAGAAACGGTAGGAATACCTTCAATCGTAGGATTTTTATAATACAACTGGGTTGCAAAATTAAAAATGGCATCGTTCTTCAAAAGAATATCGGTACTATTTGCTAATTTAGAGGAAGCAATTTCCACATCGGGCAAAACCCCACCACCATCATAAACCGTTCGCCCAGCTTTTGTTTTAAAGGCGTTAAATTCGTTTTGCGTTTTTTTAATTGCTTTACCGTTTTCATCTTTTTTTGAATAATCCAATGCCTGAATGCATCTTCCAGAAGGCGTATAATATCTAGAAATAGTTACTTTTACTTGGGTTCCGTAAGATAAATCCAAAGGCCGTTGCACTAATCCTTTTCCAAAACTTCTACTGCCTAACACTACCCCACGGTCTAAATCTTGAATGGCTCCCGCAACAATTTCAGATGCCGAAGCACTTTTTCCGTCTACAATAACTACTAATGGAATTTCTAAATCATTCGGTTCGTTTTTAGTGCGGTATTCTAAATTGTACTTGGTGTTTTTTGATTTTGTGGTTACGATAAGTTCGTTTTTAGCAACAAAAAGATTGCAAATATTTACCGCTTCGTGTAATAATCCACCTGGATTTCCTCTTAAATCTAAAATAATTTTAGTAGCGCCTTGTTGTTTTAGGTCTAATAAGGCCGCTTTGGTTTCGGCACTCGCTTTTTCGTTAAATTTTGATAAAACAATATAGCCTGTTTTGTCTTTCAAAAGCGCGTAATAGGGAACTGCTTTAATTTCCACTTCATTTAAAATAATGGTTGCGTTTTGTTGCTTACCTTGTCTAATGTATTGAATTGTAACTTGGGTGTTTTTAGCGCCTTTTAGCAATTGTGAAGCATCTTCTTTATATTCTTTTAAGCTTACGTCTCCTATTTGAGTAATTTCGTCACCCGCTTTTAAACCCGCTTTATCTGCCGGAAAGCCTTTGTAAATTTCCTTTAAATATACTTTCCCGTCTTTTCGTTGCACCATAGCCCCAATGCCAGTATATTCCCCAGTATTGTTAATTTTAAACTTTAAAACGTCTTGCTCGTTAAAAAAAACAGTGTAGGGATCCAATTCCTTGAGCATGTTCTTGATGGCAATATCCATCAGTTCTCCGGCATTGGTTTCATCCACATAGTTTTGATTTACGGTTTTGAAAACGCCTGTAAAAATTTCGATTTGTTTAGCAATTTCAAAAAAGTCATTTTTAAAACTTACCCCTATAAAAAGAAAGGACAAGGTTACTACGGGAATAATTATTTTCTTTTTGAAAAAACGCTTCATGAATTTAGCAATTGATTAATAGGTATACGAAAGTAACGAATATTATGGAAAAAGTAAATGGTTATGATGATTTACTTTGTTGTTTCAATGAATTTTTGAAAAAGCTGAATGGTTTTTTCTTCGATTTCTTGATAAGACAGACGTTCTTTTGTTTGATAAAAAAACATAAATGCATAGGGTTTTTCTAAATTATTGATTAAAAGATGCTTGTTTAAACGATAGGTTTCACGCAAAACGCGTTTGAAATAATTGCGATCAACCGCTTTTTTGAAATACTTTTTTGAAACCGAAACGCCCATTTTTATTAATTCAGCATTTTCTTCCGTATTTTCAACATATACCAAGCGTAAAGGAAATTTCGAAACCGAATTTCCCTCTGAAAAAAGCAAATCAATTGTGGTTTTGCTCTTTAATTTTTCGTGTTTTGGATACGTGAACTGCATAAGGCAAAGGTATAAAAAAAGCCGACTTGTTGGAGTCGGCTTAAATGCTATTGTTTTTTCGGATAAATATTATCTTCTTTATTTATATCGGCCATTTTATTTTCTGGATCAATAGTAATTGATTTAATAGCACTTATTGATTTTGGAATATCAAATGTAAATGTTGGATATGCCCAATCCCAACCTTTTAAAACAGTTCCTTTGATTCCAGGGTATGGATTTGGTTTTTCCCATCGCATTAACGTGTTCGGAATGTAGAAAAATTCTTTAGTTCCGTCGGAATATTCGACAATTATATCTAGTGGCATTGGCATTCTGCCTTTTCTTTCTAAAACTACTTTTGTAGTAGAAGAATTCATTTCAGAGACATCTTTAAACCCGTAATCAATAGTGTTTGTAGTCAACGTCCAATCTAATAAATACCAATCTAAATTTGCACCAGAAACTTTTTCGGCCACACGTTTAATGTCGTTAGGTGTTGGGTGTGTAAATTTATATTCGTTGTAATAGCGTTTGATGGTTTTGTTGAGGTTTTCTTCGCCAATAATATACCCTAATTGCACTAAAAAAACTTCTCCTTTGCTATAAGCAGAAATTCCATAAGCCATATTCAATTCATACCGATCAGCATGGGTTGAAAGCGGTTGCTCTTTTCCAGATTTTGCTAAATAAATGTAATTATTGAAAGCGTCTTCATATGGAATTTCTGGTTTTTTTGGAGGTAACACTTTGTTCATCGCTAAGTTAGAAATGTACGATGTAAATCCTTCATCCATCCATTCGTGTTTGGTTTCGTTAGTTGCCAAAACAAATTGGAACCAAGAATGCGCCATTTCGTGTGCCGTAACTCCTACTAAACTTCCAAAGGATCTGTTTCCGGTGATTAAGGTACACATACCATATTCCATTCCGCCATCGCCACCTTGAATTACCGAGTATTGTTTGTATGGATAAGGCCCAACATTTTCATTGAAGAAAACTAACAATTCAGCAGTTTTTGGTTGCATTTTTTTCCAATTTTCCAAATTGTCTTTTTTGTTTTTGTATAAGAAATGCAATTCTACATTGTTTGGACCCATCAACTTGTCGTGAATGAAATCATTATCGGCGCCCCAAGCAAAATCGTGCACATTTGGCGCATAAAAATGCCAAGTTAGTGTTTTGGTTTTCTTTGGATAGACAACCGTTACCCCTTCATCTTGATAACCATGACCTATTTCGTTTTTGTTTTGTAAATAGCCTGTTCCGCCAATGGTGTAGTCTTTGTCAATGGTAATTTTTACGTCAAAATTTCCCCAAACGCCATGAAATTCTCGAGCAATGTAAGGATTTGCGTGCCAACCTTCGAAATCATATTCACATAATTTTGGATACCATTGCGTCATTGATAAAGCAACACCTTCTTCAGATAATCTGCCAGAACGACGAATTTGCAAAGGCACTTGACCTTCAAAATCTAATGAAAAGGTGGTTTTTTGTTTGGGTAATATAGCTTTCGCCAACGTTACTTCCAATATAGTTCCTGCCACTTTTGTAGTTGCTACAATACCATCTTGTTTAAAATTAGCGATGTTTAAGTAGCCAATTTCGTTTGGTTTAAGAGTGCTAATTCTACTTTCTTTAACCTCTTTTCCTTCTTTTTTAAAGGTTCTTACCATTCTTTTATCTGGATCAGAAATGGCTTGAAGTCTCGCGTCCATTTCGCTTCCAGGTTGAAACGCATTATTGAATAAATGATAATATACTTTATGTAAGGTATCGTTAGAATTATTGGTATAAACAATCTCTTGTTTTCCAGTGTATTGGAACTTTTTCACATCCATATTCACCTCCATTTTATAGTCAACGTGTTGTTGCCAGTAGCCTGGATTTGGATTGTTTTGTGCTAGAACGAAAATCGGAAATATGCTTAATAAAAGTATTTTTTTCATATTCAATTTTTAAAAGAAATCCTACAAGGTGATTTAAGTCTTGTAGGAAAAATTTAGGTTAAAGAAAAGATGACATTATTTTTTAGCCATTTTTTTAGCTAAAAGTAAAGCGTTATATGCATTTACGATTTTACCCGATTTTGAAACTTCGGAAAAATTAACTTTATGTTTATCTTCTCCAATTATAACAGTATTTTTTAATGGCGTACCACTTTCCATAATAATTTGTTTTACTTGCACTGCGGTTAAACTTGGATAGTAAGAACGAATTAAAGTAGCTACTCCAGCGACATTTGGAGACGCCATTGAAGTTCCTTGTAAGTATTCGTAAGTATTTAATGGAGTTGTCGCATAAATTTCATCTCCTGGCGCATAAATATCCACGTTGGTTTTTCCGTAATTTGAAAAATCAGCTACCATTTTGGCGCCATAACTTGGTGATAATGCTCCGATGATTAAAACATTGTTAGCATATTCAGGGCTTCCATCATAAGTATCGTTTGGATATTTATTGGTCACATCTAAATCGTACGATTCATTTCCAGCTGCAATAACCACTAAAACGTCTTTCGATTCTGCATATTTAATGGCATCCATAACCCATTCTTTATTTTGAGAAAAATACTTACCGAAAGAACCATTGATAACTTTAGCACCATTATCAACCGCGTATCGAATTCCTAATGCGATATCCTTGTCGTATTCGTCACCATCTGGAACAGCTCTTACTACTAATATTTCAGCATTATTAGTAACGCCATCACCACCTTTATTATTACCTCTAACTTGCGCTACAATTCCTGCTACGTGAGTTCCGTGTTTAGCTTCTTTTGGCTCTGGACCAACCACATTATTGTTTCCGTATTTCGTATCTTTTAAATCGTTTGGATTATCTCCAACAATAGAACGACCGTCGTATTCAACATTTAAGTTGTAGTTGATTTGTCCGTAAACATAGTCTTTAAACTCCTCTATTTCAGCATCAAATTTGTCTTTAGTTGTATTGCTTAAGATTTGAGTAAACATTGCTTTTGCTTGTTTAACTCCTGAATCATCAGATTTTATTGCTTTAATATCCTCAAGAGTGAAAGCATCTTTTTTCAAGTGATTCTTGATGGTTTTTTCAGCATTTAAGATAAAGTCTAATTGTTGTTTTTGGCCTTGAATCCCTTTTAATTCTTCTTCTAATTTTGCTTTCGCTTTATCATAATCTGGAGTGCCAGGTCCTTTTTTAACAATACGCGTCATTTCAAGTTGTTCGTGCACTGCGTTTCCTAGGAAATTCCATCCGTGGATATCGTCAATATAACCGTTTTTATCATCGTCAATCCCGTTACCAGCAATCTCTTTTGGGTTGGTCCAAATTACCGCTTTTAAATCTTCGTGGTTGATATCTACACCAGAATCTACAATTCCTACAATTACTTTTTTACCTTTTTTACCTTTAAGTAATTCTTTATAAGCTTTATCAACACTCATTCCAGGAAGTGTATCTTTTACTAAGTCTAAATGACTCCAACGTTTTAAATCGTTTTCGGCAACGGGTGTTGTTTTTAAGGGTAATTTATCAATATTTTCAACAGGTGTTGAAATCATCTTTTGTGATCCACAGCTTGCTAAAATAAATCCTAAAGCCAAGCTTAAATAAAGTGGTCTAACAATTCTTTTCATCTTTTTCGATTAATTAATTTCAGTTATTGGACTGATTTGATTGGTTTTTGTTACAGTTCTTCAATTTTTTAAAATGTTAGAGAATGTCTTCACATTTAAAAACTTCTTTTAACCGAACTCCTTTTTCGGTTTGTTCAACGGTAATAATTTGATTATGAGCGTCGTGTTCTAGAAATAAATAATAGTTGTTTTCGGCTGCTGCGTTCATAAATTTGGTTTTTTCGTCCATCGTTAAAAGCGGTCTGGTATCATAACCCATTACATAAGGAATAGGGATATGCCCCACAGTTGCTAATAAATCACCACAAAAAACAATTGTTTTTCCATGGTAATTAATATGCGGAATCATTTGTTTTTCGGTATGACCATCGGCAAAGAAAATACCAAAACCTAATTCAGATTCTTGCAAAAAATCGCCTTCTGGTCGTTTGATAAAATGAAGTTGCCCACTTTCTTGCATCGGAATGATGTTTTCGTGTAAAAAAGAAGCTTTTTCTCTAGAGTTTGGTTTGGTAGCCCATTCCCAATGATTGTCATTGGTCCAGAATTTAGCATTTTTAAACGCTACTTCATAACCTGTTTTGGACGCATTCCAATTCACGCTTCCACCACAATGGTCAAAGTGTAAATGTGTCATAAAAACATCGGTAACATCATCTCGGTGAAAACCGGCATTTTTCAGCGATTTATCTAACGAATGATCGCCCCAAAGCGAATAATAGCCAAAAAATTTATCCGATTGTTTATTGCCCATTCCGGTATCTATCAAAGTTAATCGGTTTCCATCTTCAATTAACAAACATCTTGCTGCAATGTCAATTAAGTTATTCTCGTCAGCAGGATTAGTTTTATTCCAAATAGTTTTGGGCACAACACCAAACATGGCGCCGCCATCTAATTTAAAATTTCCAGCATCTATTGGGTGTAATTTCATATTTAATCAATTTTCAGCCAAATTACAAAAAATACTATAAACAGAAACTATGTTAACATAAGTTATAAAAATGTTAGCAAATCTTGTAAAAAGCAAATTATGACTTATCTTTGCCATTAATTTAGACAAAATCAAAATAAGAAATGATTAAAGTATCTGATACAGCAAGTAAAAAAATCGTTGCGATGATGCAAGAAGACGGTTTTGACGCGACCAAAGATTACGTGAGAGTAGGCGTAAAAAGTGGTGGTTGCTCGGGTTTGTCTTATGAATTAAAGTTTGACAATGAACTAACCGAGAACGATAAAGTTTTTGAAGATAACAATGTAAAAATAGCTGTTGAAAAAAAGAGTTTCCTTTATTTAGCAGGAACCATTTTGGAATATTCAGGAGGCTTAAACGGGAAAGGGTTTGTGTTTAACAATCCTAATGCACAAAGAACCTGTGGATGTGGAGAGAGTTTCTCTCTTTAGTCGAATGTTGAAAGTCATCAAGCCGAAAGATTTGTATTGACTTTATGACTAATGACTTTAAAAATTTAAGACTATAAAATGAGCAAATATACTGAGGACGACTTAAAAGTTGAATTAGAAAATAAAGAATACGAATATGGATTCTACACCGAATTGGACTCGGAAACGTTTCCTGTTGGGTTAAATGAAGATATTGTTCGGGCGATTTCTAAGAAAAAACAAGAGCCAGAATGGATGACCGAATGGCGTTTGGAAGCGTTTAGAGCATGGCAAGAAATGAAAGAACCAGAATGGGCAAACGTGCATTATGAAAAACCTGATTTTCAAGCCATTTCCTATTATTCGGCACCTAAAAAAGCCGATCCAAATAAAAAACTTGAAGACGTTGATCCTGAACTTTTAGCAATGTACAAAAAGTTAGGAATTTCGGTTGACGAACAAAAGCGCATGAACAATGTAGCAATTGATATTGTGGTGGATTCGGTTTCTGTGGCAACGACTTTCAAGAAAACTTTGGCTGAAAAAGGAATTATTTTCATGAGTATTTCCGAAGCGATTAAAGAACATCCAGAATTGGTTAGAAAGTATATTGGTACGGTTGTACCGATGAAAGATAATTTTTATGCAGCTTTAAACTCGGCTGTTTTTTCAGATGGAAGTTTTTGTTACATTCCAAAAGGGGTAAAATGTCCAATGGAATTATCAACCTATTTCCGTATCAATCAAGGCGGAACGGGTCAGTTTGAAAGAACTTTATTGGTTGCCGACGAAGAGAGTTACGTTTCTTATTTAGAAGGCTGTACCGCTCCAAGTCGCGATGAAAATCAATTGCATGCCGCTGTTGTAGAATTAATTGCATTGGATGGAGCCGAAATCAAATATTCAACCGTTCAAAACTGGTATCCAGGAAACAAAGAAGGAAAAGGTGGTGTTTACAACTTTGTAACCAAAAGAGGTTTGTGCGAGAAAAATGCGAAAATTTCTTGGACACAAGTAGAAACGGGTTCGGCAGTAACTTGGAAATATCCCTCTTGTGTATTGAAAGGCGATAATTCAATTGGAGAGTTTTATTCAATTGCCGTTACTAACAATTTCCAACAGGCCGATACCGGAACGAAGATGATTCACTTGGGAAAAAACACCAAATCAACCATTATTTCTAAAGGTATTTCAGCAGGAAAATCACAAAACAGTTATAGAGGATTGGTGCAAATAGGAGCAAGGGCTGAAAACGCACGTAACTTTTCGCAATGTGATTCGCTTTTGATGGGAAATAATTGTGGAGCACATACTTTCCCTTATATCGAAAGTAAAAATGCTTCGGCAAAAATTGAACACGAAGCTACGACTTCAAAAATTGGAGAAGATCAAGTGTTTTATTGTAACCAACGTGGTATTCCAACCGAAAAAGCAATTGCCTTAATCGTAAATGGATTCAGCAAAGAAGTATTGAATAAATTACCAATGGAATTTGCGGTAGAAGCACAGAAATTGTTGGAAATTTCGTTAGAAGGTTCAGTAGGATAATCAATCAAAAAAATTAGAATAAATAACACATTTACAAAATGTTACAAATAAAAAATTTACACGCGTCTGTTGAAGACAAAGACATATTAAAAGGAATCAACCTTGAAATTAAAGCAGGAGAAGTTCATGCGATCATGGGGCCAAATGGTGCCGGAAAATCAACATTATCTTCAATCATTGCTGGAAATGAAAATTACGAAGTTTCTGAAGGTGAAATCTTTTTAGACGGAGAAGAAATTTCAGAATTAGCGCCAGAAGAAAGAGCACACAAAGGCGTTTTCTTATCGTTCCAATATCCTGTAGAAATTCCAGGTGTTTCGGTGACGAATTTCATCAAAACGGCAATCAACGAAAAACGTAAGGCAAACAAGCAAGACGAAATGCCGGCGAATGAAATGTTGAAATTAATTCGTGAAAAATCGGAATTATTGGAAATGGATAGAAAATTCTTGTCGCGCTCGTTAAACGAAGGTTTTTCAGGTGGTGAAAAGAAACGTAATGAAATTTTCCAAATGGCAATGCTTGAACCAAAAATCGCTATTTTGGACGAAACCGATTCAGGTTTAGACATCGATGCGTTGCGAATTGTTGCTAACGGAGTGAATAAATTGAAAAACGAAAACAACGCGGTGTTAGTCATTACGCATTACCAGCGTTTGTTAGATTATATCGTTCCAGATTTCGTTCACGTTTTAATGGATGGAAAAATCGTAAAAACTGGCGGAGCTGATTTAGCTTTAGAGTTAGAAGAAAAAGGTTACGATTGGATAAAAAACGAGTTGGTTTAATTCGTTTCAGGTTTCAAGTTTCAGGTTTTTATAACCTCATTTACACACACTACAATTTAATTTTATATACGCCATGGCAACAATTACAAAGTTTGAAGATTTGGAAATCTGGCAAGAAGCTAGAAAATTAGCAAAAGAAGTTTTTATTCTTTCAAAAGAAACAGATTTTAGATTTAAAGAACAAATAAAAGCATCATCTGGTTCCGTAATGGACAATATTGCTGAAGGTTTTGAAAGAGATGGGAATTTGGAATTTCGTCAATTTTTATCAATAGCAAAAGGTTCGGCAGGAGAAACCAGATCTCAAATTTATAGACTGTATGATTGCGAATATATTTCGGAAGAACAGTTTAAAGATTTGAAGAATAAATATGAAAATTTAAGCGGTAAAATTAAAAATTTCATCACTTATTTAAATAAAAAAGATTTCAAAGGAAACAAGTTCCAATAACCTGACTCAAGCTTTTTAGCAAACAGGCGAAGCAAACTTGAAACCTGAAACAAAATATTTGACAATGGAATTAAAAGATAAATTATTAGCTTCGTTCATGGCTTTTGAAGAAAAGATTGATACCCATTCTGAACTTCATGAGGTAAGAA
>VFQS010000687.1_pt1 | contig 35599 bp, 32 predicted proteins | sample 3512361 | NCBI WGS metagenome assembly VFQS01 (sample SAMN10412375, study PRJNA504923) | tailings metagenome | isolation source: Relicate 1 Philex TSF3 active mining | place: Philippines
AAACAGATACCCCCGTCATCGAAAGCCCCCGTCGCGCCGGTGATCCCGCCTTCTTATGCGCCGATATCAACCTCGCGAAAACAGCGATGGGCTTTACCTCTAAATACTCACTCGAAGAGAGCATCAGAAGCCTCTTCTAGGCGTATCAGCGCCCCCCGATAGACTCACCACATGACCCAAGGCCTGCCCAACCCTGCCGCCCCCGCGCCGCAGGCCACCCGTGGCGTCCTTGCTATCCCAGCCTTTCGCAAGCTCTGGAACTCCATGCTCTTCTCATCCTTGGGTGACTGGCTCGGACTTCTTGCCACGACGGCGCTCGCCCAACAACTATCAGGTGGTTCATACGCAACTGCCAACTTTGCAATCGCAGGTGTCTTTATCGCTCGCTTGCTACCTGCAGTCTTTCTCGGCCCTATCGCAGGAGTAATCGCCGATCGCTTTGATCGTCGTCGCTTGATGGTCAATGTAGACATCCTGCGCGCAGCGCTCTACATATCTATTCCTATCGTCAACACATACTTCTGGCTCTACACCGCCATGATCTTGGTGGAATGTTTAACTCTCTTCTGGTCGCCAGCCAAAGAAGCATCAGTTCCTAATCTTGTCCCACGCGACAAACTCGAAAGCGCAAACCAAGTAACACTTCTTGCCGCCTATGGCACAGCGCCCATCGCCGCAATTCTCTTCTCTATCCTCACACTTCTTTCAAGCGCAATTGCTGCAATTAGCCCACTGATACCCAGCAACTCAGTAGATATCGCGCTCTACATCAACGCGCTTTCATTCCTCTTTGCAGCATGGACAGTATTTGGGATTAAAGAGATTCCTAAAGGCGCAGCATCAAAAAATGATTCGCCATCAAATGTTGGTCAATCACTGATTCAAGGCTGGAAAGCTGTCTCTCAATCAAAAATCATCCGCGGCCTCATCATCGGAATGGTCGGTGCATTCTCTGCAGCCGGGGCTGTGATCGGCCTTGCTCGCACATTTGTTGGAGACCTCGGCGGAGGTGATGCCGCCTACGGTGTTCTCTTTGGTGCAGTCTTTACTGGTCTTGCAATCGGCATTGCATTTGGCCCAAAGATATTTGCACAGTTTTCTCGCCGCAGATTATTTGGTGCATCCCTTACAACATCAGGAATCTTTCTCGTACTTCTTGCACTTATCTCTAACTTAGTTCTCTCTGTCTTTATCGTGACAATCCTTGGAGCCTTCAGCGGCATCGCTTGGGTAACCGGCTTCACCATGCTGGGCATGGAAGTCCACGATGAAATACGCGGTCGCACCTTTGCCTTCGTACAATCACTCATTCGCATTACCTTGGTGGCAGTCCTTGCAATCGCCCCCATCATCGCCGCAACTATTGGCGAACACCGCTACGAATTCGAGAACCTCACCCTTGATTACAACGGCGCGCAAATCACCATAGGTATCGCCGGTCTTATAGCAGTCTTAATCGGTTCAGTTTCTTACCACCAGATGAAGGATCGCCCCAATGTCTCGCTTTGGTCCGACATCTTGGCTGCACTCCAAGGCGAACTCGGTGCAATCACCGGTCAATCCACCCAAGGTGTATTCATCGCCTTCGAAGGTGGCGAAGGTACCGGTAAATCAACACAATCCAAGCTCCTTGCTCAATTCCTAGAACAAGAAGGTGAAACCGTCGTTCTTACCCACGAACCAGGAGGAAGTAATTTGGGAAAAGAACTTCGTCATATTCTTCTTGGACACCAAACAGGTGAAATCTCACCAAGAGCCGAAGCGCTTATATTTGCAGCAGACCGCGCACATCATGTGTACGAAGTAATACGTCCAGCACTTAATCGTGGAGCAGTAGTTATCACTGATCGCTACTTTGATTCATCTGCTGCCTACCAAGGTGCAGGACGCGTTCTTAATCCAACAGAGGTAGCTCGCATTTCTCGTTGGGCAACGGAAAGCCTGTATCCAACCCTAACAATTCTGATTGATCTTCCAGCCGAAATTGGTTTAAGCAGATTGCAATCACGCGACCGACTTGAATCACAACCCATCGATTTCCACGAACGAGTACGTCAAGAATTCTTACAAATTGCCATGATGGATCCCGAACGCTACTTAGTAGTTGATGGCACACAATCAGTCGATGAAATTCATTCGCAAATCACCACCCGGGTTGCCGAACTCCCAGCGCTCAAGCGCAATGCAAACCAAGAAACCAAACGAAAGTTCCGCAAGTAAATGACTTCTGTCTTTGATGATTTGGTAGGTCAAGAACACATCATCGACATCCTTAAGGGCGCCGTTACAGCCTCGCGCACGGGCGCAGAATCACAAGAAATGACCCATGCTTGGGTATTTACCGGCCCTCCTGGTTCGGGCAGATCCTCTGCAGCCGTTGCCTTTGCGCAAGCTCTTATCTGCCCTAACAACGGCTGTGGCTACTGTAATGACTGCAAATCAGCCAAGACTCACGGCCACCCCGACGTTGAAATCATTCGCACCGAAGGTTTATCAATCAAAGTAGAAGAAATTCGCGAACTCCTCACTCGCGTTGCTTGGTCACCATCCATGGGTGGATGGCGCGTAGTTGTTATGGAAGACGCTGATCGACTTACCGAATCAGCAGCGAATGCGCTACTAAAAGCAATTGAAGAACCAGGAACACGCACCGTCTGGTTGCTCTGCGCTCCAACACTCCAGGATGTTCTACCAACGATTCGTTCTCGTTGTCGCCACCTACAACTGCGTACCCCAAGCATTGAAGCTGTAAAAAATGTTCTCATTAATAGAGAGAAGATTTCTCCAGCAATGGCAGATTTCGCAGCCCGAGTGAGCCAAGGTCATATTGGGCGAGCCAGATACATAGCGACAAATGAATCTGCGCGTAGCCATAGAGAATTGATCATGCAACTGCCACTTCAACTTACTTCGCTCGCGGCAGCGTGGGAAGCCGCACAAACACTGGTCGAAATCGCTACAGAGGAGGCCAACCAAATTTCTGAAAGCAGAGACGAAAAAGAGATTGAAAGACTACAAGAGGCAAACGGCAAAGGTGCAACTGGTCGTGGCATGGCAACTGGCGCTGCAAAGGCTGTCAAAGAGCTAGAGAAAGAACAGAAGTCACGTGCTACCCGAATGGTCCGCGACTTCATCGACGGAGCACTTCTCGATATCGCTACCTTCTATCGCGATGTGATGTTGGCGCAGTGTGGAATCTCTGAGTCACTAATTAACGCCGATATGCGCGAACAAATCGAAAGCAATGTTGCCAACTCACCACCGCACTTAACCATCAACAAAATCAACGCCATCATGGCCGCCCGTGAAAACTTGGCACGCAATGCAGCGCCACTCGTGACCTGCGAAGCTTTGATGTGCCAATTAGCGCGTAAGTAGCCTTTCAACCTCTCCTCGAGAGTGGTTAAAACCACACCTTGCTATAAGGCAGAATTCCACCATGCGACTAGACCATGTTTCTTATGTGACCTCCCATGAACAACTTGCAGATACAGTTCAAAGATTAGGTTCACGTCTCGGCAGCACCTTTGTAGATGGAGGTATACATCCACGATTTGGTACTCGTAACTTCACATGTGCTCTCAAAAACGGTCAGTACATCGAGGTTGTTTGCCCCCTAGATCATCCAGTTACAGAACAGACTCCTTGGGGCAAGGCAGTATCGAAGAAAGTCAACGAAGGAGGAGGCTGGTTTACCTGGGTCTTTTCAACAAAGGACATCGCACCAATTGAATTCAAATTCGGCCGCGATGCAGTTGAAGCTCACCGCACTCGCCCAAATGGAACTGACCTCAAGTGGAAGCAAATCGGTGTAAAAGAGATTGCTGACACTCGCGAATTCCCGTTCTTTATCCAGTGGCTTTCAGCAGACCACCCATCACAGGACGGAACACCGCTTGCAGAAATCGAAAAGATTGTTATCGCTGATAAAGACCAGCTTGCTGATTCCTGGTTTAAGGATGACATCCTTGCCTCACTCGGAGATGTGAATATTGAATGGGTAGATCCATCAACCAACGACAATCAATCAGGAATTGTCGAAGTTCATCTTTCAACACCAAGCGGTGTTGTGATCCTAGAATGATTGGTTCTAGAGTTTTAAAATTTCATCAACCAATCTTTGGCTCCCCAATAAATCCAAGAATCCACTGGAATTAGCAGAAAGTTGGTCTCGAAGGTCCGAGTCGCATATCAGCCTCTCGATTGCAACCTGATTTAATTCCCAGCTTTTGGGCGAATTGAAATTCCCAATGCCGAGAGCTATACCCTCCTTAATAAGTGCATCAAAATAGGAGATTTGGTTATCAACACTGAAGCAAATCCCGACAGGAATCTCTCGAGCAATAATTTCGAGGCTCGAAGTGCTAGCAGTCGTGAATACCAAGTCAGCGTTTTCAAGTTCGACATCTAGTGATGGACCAAAATTACGAACTTCGAATCTTGAATCTAGTGAAGTAATCTCCGAATACGAGCTTGAGAAAAATATTGCTTCGTTAAAGCCTCTAATTTCCTTTAAAAAATTAGCGAGAGCTAAAGCAAAACCAAAATTATCAGTACCGCCAGCAAAGATTACAATTTTGGACAAGGGTGAATTTTTCGCTCGGAGAGATTTATTGATTGATTTCCTAAATGGAATGAATTCTTTACCCTGCAGAACCTCATCGGCGGTTTCTGTATTCCGGAATTTATCAATGCCCGGGTGGATTACTAGCGAAGCCAGGTAATCGGGTGTCGCATCGTCAGAAATGCTAACTACTTTTTTCCAATTTTTAGGTTGAATAAATTCGTGAGTAACGGGTATTTCATATGAATCTATTATCAAAATATCTTCACCGTCGGCAATCTGAAAAGATTCCTCATTTGGATAATGCGGAGCACCGAGACTACTTAAGCGCTCTTCAAGCCATTTAAGGCCACCCAATTGTCCAATTACTACACAAGTGACCCCTCTCGCAATTGCCTCTTCAATGATGGCAGAGCATCGCATCACGTGTCCAGCTCCGATAATTGAGGAAGCGTCTACTCTAAATACTAAGCGCATTAGAAACTTTCAGTTCTGCAGAAGCTCTGTACTCATCGAATTGATCATTAACATGTGCAAAAAACTCAAAACCAAGACCCTTAAAGAGTTTAATGGAGCCTAAATTGTCTCTCTTAATAATGGCTCGATACTGATAAACACCGTATTCTGAATTAACGGAATTTAACGCGAGGCCTAGCATTTGCTTCCCAATTCCCAGGCCCCTGAATTCAGGCTCTAGAAAAATGCTCACTACAAAAGAGTTGCGTTTATTATCCGAAAAATCCAGACGAACAAATCCCACATCTTTCCCATCCTTAGACATAATCCAGAATGGCTCAGACGCTAATCGGCCGATTCTCGATTCAAACCAGATTGCATGTTCAGCCTCACTCAATTCTTCGGCTGATTGAGAGATTTTTCTAGCGGAAGACGAATTTCTCCAAGTCAGGATAAGTTCACAATCACTTTCAGTTATGGGACGCATTACAATTTCCATCAGTTCATAAGTATACTTACGACGTGCTGAATTCAAATAATGAAGTGATGTTTATTGCCGAGGTTTCAGCAAACCATCTTGGCTCACTTCAAAGAGCGCGGGAATTGGTGACTGCTGCAGCAAAGGCTGGCGCAACGGCTGTAAAATTCCAAACGTATACCGCCGACACAATGACCTTGAATCTACCAAACCTTTCGGTCACTCAAGGGCATGAGCTTTGGGGAGGCAGAACCCTTTACTCTCTCTACGAAGAGGCGCATACACCTTGGGAATGGCACGAAGAGTTGTTCGCCTTAGCTCGAGATCTGGGTGTCCTTCCTTTTAGCTCCCCCTTCGATCTAACTGCAGTTGATTTTCTAGAATCCCTGAATGCGCCCATGTACAAAATTGCATCTTTGGAAACGGGAGATCATGCACTAATTAGAGCTGTCGCGGAAACAGGGAAACCCGTGATTATTTCTACCGGGGCAACTGAGTTTGAAGAAATAGAAGAGCTAGTGAAAGTGGTTAGAGAAACCGGGAATAAGAATTTAACTCTTTTGTTATGCACCAGTTCCTATCCCGCCAACCCATCTGATAGTCATTTACAGAGAATCTCACTCCTGCGAGAAACGTTTGAGTGTGAAATCGGACTTTCTGATCACACACTAGGCATCGGTGTAAGCGTTGCCGCAATTGCACTAGGTGCGACGGCTATTGAAAAACACATCACTCTGAGAAGAACAGATGGTGGCGCCGATAGCGCCTTCTCAATGGAACCAGAAGAATTTGCCGAACTCGTTACACAAGGAAAAAATGCAAAAGTCTCTCTAGGAAAACCAGAGTGGAAGGTCCAGGACTCTGAGAAGGAGTCCCGGAGGTTGCGACGCTCTCTGTACATAACCCAAGATGTAAAAGCAGGAGATATCGTTTCCGAGTTGAATGTCCGTGCAATCCGCCCTGGGGACGGAGCGAAACCGAAGTTCTTACCTGAAATTTTAGGAAAGAAATTTAATGGAGATTTCCCAATCGGAACACCGTTGTCCCTAAACTACATTTCAAGCTAATTATGAATCTAGTAATTGGAACAGCAACATTCGGCAGTGATTACGGCATTGCAAATAAGGGAGAACTGCTTGGTGAGGCTGATGCTTTAGAGATTCTTTCCGAAGCACAAAAACTAGGTATTTCAAGCCTGGATACTGCCCCCGCTTATTCAATTGCAGAAGAAATAATTGGGACGTTCCATTCTGCTCATCCAAAGTTCGATTGCTACTCCAAAATCTCATCTCAAATGACTAGTTCTCCGGTCGAGGCTCAAATTGCTATCGATAATTCAATAAGGCGAATGAAAGTTGAGTCACTAAAAGGACTCTATTTCCACAACCCAAACGATTTGCTCACAAATGACCCTGCGCAGATAGAAAACCTAATCGATGCGATTCGAGAGACCAGAATTGTGGAAAAAGTTGGGGCTTCTGTATACGAGTTAAGTGAAATAGTTGCCATTAGGGAGAGACACCCTAGAATTTCCCTTTTTCAAGTTCCTGAGAATATTGCTGACCAGAGACTACGACATTCACAAGAAGTTAAACGTTTCCATGAAGACGGAATTGAATTTCATATCCGATCCGTATTTTTGCAAGGTCTACTACTTATGAAAACCGCACCAAACCATTTGCTTCATGCACAACCATTTATTGAGAAGCTGTTGTCTACGGCTAGTAATAAAAATTGCTCTCCTATCGATTTATGTATAAGTTACGTAAAGCAAATCCAGTGGGCATCAAAGTTTGTTGTGGGAATTTCTGAAGCGACTCAACTTCACGAAATATTTGGTGCTAAAAATTGCTCATTTGATGAAATTGATTTTGATGAAAGACTACCTGAAGACATTAGGGATCCAAGAAGGTGGATAAGTGGTTAAAAAGAATTTAGTCATCTTGCAAGCACGAATGTCTTCAACGCGCTTGCCGGGTAAAGCCCTTGCAATCATCAATGGTCAGCCAATGATTTTCTGGCAAATTCAAAGAATAAAGGAAGCAAAAAGTATTGATGAATTGATTGTGGCAACTTCTACAGACCAAAGCGATGATGTGCTCGTGGAATTTTTGGAGTTGAGTGGAGTATTGGTTCATCGGGGGCCAATCAATGATGTCTATGAGCGCTTTAGGCAAGTACTTCAGCGCCTAACAGATAGTCAATTGATTGTACGGTTGACAGCAGACTGCCCGTTTACAATGCCTGAATTGATTGATGAAATGGTCAACAAATTTAATTCCTCAGATATCGATTACTTGAGCAATGCACTGGCACCAACATTTCCAGACGGTCTTGATATCGAAATTGTGAGTCGTTCTGCTCTTATCAAGTTGGGCGAATACCCCCTTACCATCTCCGAAAAAGAACACGTGACACTAGGTCTACGAAACAGACCGAATGAATTCAAGATTGAGAATTTTTGTCAGGATTCTGACCTATCTCATCTTCGCTGGACGGTCGACTACAAAGGAGACCTTGACTTCGCCAGGGGAATCTATGCTGAATTTAGAGGTCAAGAGGCGAAATTTAACTACGGCGCCCTGCTTAAAGTCTTGGAAGCTAAGCCTGAACTAAAAAATGAAGTTTCGGGTAGCCTAAGGAATGTGGCCCTCAAAGAGATTGACGAGTAGTGAGCGCGTGCGAAAATTTACTAAATCAGAATCTCATTTGATTAGAGCAGAGAAGACAATCCCGCTCGGTTCCCAAACTTTTAGCAAATCACGGACGCAGTATCCTGTTGGCGTATCACCGCTTTTTATTGACAGAGCAAGAGGCTGTCATGTTTGGGACTTAGACGGCAATAAGTACATTGATTTAGTTTCTTCACTGGCGTCAGTGACTCTCGGATATGGGGAACCGCGTGTGAATACTGCGGTGCGAAAACAACTCAAAAAAGGAGTTTCCTTTTCATTGCCAGGCATTTTAGAGGCTGAAGTCGCTGAAATGATTTGTCAACTAGTTCCTTCCGCAGAGATGGTTCGATTTGGAAAGAATGGAACGGATGCAACCACCGCTGCGGTCCGTTTAGCTCGCGCTTATACGGGGAAAGATCGTATCGTTGTTTGCGGTTATCATGGTTGGCATGATTGGTACATCGGTTCTACTACAAGAAACAAAGGAGTCCCAAAGACCACTTCAGACCTGACAGAAGTCTTTAGGTACAATGATTTGGAATCCCTAAGGAAAATTCTCAGTGAAAAAGAAGATGTCGCTTGTGTCGTGATGGAACCAATGAATGTAAATGTACCCAACCAAGGATTTCTTGAGGGAGTAAGAGAGCTAACTAAGACGCACGGTGTAATCCTAGTTTTTGATGAAACAATCACCGGATTTAGGTTCTCGGAAGGGGGCGCTCAAGAATTATTTAACGTGATTCCTGACCTTTCCACCTTCGGGAAAGGAATAGCAAACGGGTTCCCACTCTCCGTAGTGGTGGGTAAACGCGAGATTATGATGGAAATGGAAGAGATATTTTTCTCTGGAACTTTTGGCGGAGAACTACTCTCTCTGGCGGCTGCAAAAGCTGTCCTGGAGCTTCATTTAAGACATAAGGTGATTCCCAAATTGCGAGAAATTGGTAATAATCTACAAAATCTTGTCAATCTGGCGATTTCAGAGACAAATACTTCGGAGTTAATTTCCTTAAGTGGTCATCCAACATGGACATTCCTAAACTGGATAGAATCTGATGAATATTCCGCGGACTTCCTAAAAACATACTTTATGCAAGAAATGTTCCAAAATGGAATCCTTATCCTGAGTACTCACAATGTAAATCTTGCACACACTGAGAAAAATTTAAGAAAAATTGCAGAAAGTTACTACGCAGTATTAAATTCCATGTCTGAAGGCATACAGCAAGACTCTTTGAAGTCAAAATTAAGAGTTACACCACTGACTCCTTTATTCAAAGTCAGGTAATCCTTTCTTGACCATAACCATGCTGTATTCGTCTCTTGAATGTTCGATAAATCCTAAATTCTTGTAAAGAGAGATTGCGCCAATGTTCTTGAAATCTACACCAAGAAAAACCTCGTGGAGCATCAAAGTCTTAAATAGGTAATTCAAAACTTCGTGCATAGCTTCTCGCCCATAACCGAGACCTCGAAACTCTGGACTCCCAATCATGATTCCGAGCCACGCTGTTCTTCTTGATAAATTGATTGGTTGCACTTTCAAAGTCCCGATCAACTTTTCTATATTCCCATTCAAGAATATTCCGAAAAGTAAAACATTGTGGTCTGAATTCATGCTTTCAATAAAGTCAACCAGTTCTCGAAGTGTGTAATCACTTCTAGCACTTTGAATGAAAGCGTTATTTTGAGTATCTTGAAGCCAGCCCAGGTAAGACGTCAAATCGTCTTCATGTGGAATAATCTTACGTAAGTTTAGCCGTGATGTCTTAAGCGACAGTTCCATACTACCATCTTACTTTAACTTTGCTATCGCCGAAATAAACACAAGCACTATGATTAGTACCGTGAGTTACGAAGAGCAAAAAATTAAGATCCGCGCAGAATTAGAAAAAGAATTTGCAAAGGAGAATAAACTTGATTCAATTTTCCTTGATTTGGTCACTGAAAAAATCATGGCCGAGGGATTTAACAAGGAATTTTATCGAGGAACTGGACTGTCGGATTCATCGTTTTCAGTCTCTTCAATTAATTTAGATTTCAAATCTAAGCGTAAAGCTTTGTTAAAAGGATTCGGTATTACTTTTTTTTCAATTTTTCAAATTGTTAAACCAAGAAGGAGAGTTGAAAGTAGTATACCTTTGGGATTGATCTATGCTATTCCATCACAGCACTATGCAGGTCCTCACCAGCGAAAAAAACTTGAAATTTTCTTAGATACCACACTTATAGAGACTGGCACCAAACCTCCCCGACAATATTTATTGCAAAGTGGAACTTTTGGGAAATTCGAAATAAATGGAAAGATTGAAGTGGTTACGCATATTGGCGCGAAAATTCTGTCATCTTGGGCACCAAGCAAATCAAAGGCACTATTTGATATTGTCGGCCGCTTTTTCGCATGGATAAGAATTTCGAAATTACATCCGAGTTTTCTTTTGGCCGGCAGTGAGTATATTGTAGACGTTCTCGCAATCGAAATCATGAAACCGCAGCAAGAACTTGTGTTAATTACAACCCAAAGTCAACTTCTTTCACCCCCATTAATCTTCAAGAGTGAGATAAAGGCTAGTAGAATCATGTATTGGTATTCGGACAACTCAATCCAAATAACTGCAAAAGAATCTATTCCGAGAGATTACAGTTACTTATATCAGCGCGATATCAAGACACATTTTGTCTGGACAAATTCTTGGGCACGAATACTCTCTAAATTTAACAAAGCGTCCTTAATTATCCCATTTGGCCCAGTGTTATTTGAACCACTAGAGCAGAAGAAAATCTCGCGGATGGCTAGTAATAATTCAAAAAACATACTTATATTCGACGTCACTCCAAAAAAATCTGCTGACCCCATGTCCTATTACTCTGAAAAAATCATGACTTCTTTTATCTCAGATATCATAGAGGTCGTATTGGATGTTTGTCCTAGTGCCACTCTTCGTTTAAAGCCAAAAAGGGAATATTCAAGAAGTGACAGTATTGGGTATCGAAATTATCTTGCAAGTAAATCGGGTTTTATTAAACAGTTGAAATCTGATTCAGAAATTCAAAGAGAAATATTGAATTCTGATTTAGTGATTTGTATTCCATTCACAAGCCCAGGGCTTGTGGCAGCTGCCTTAGGAATACCGACAATCTATTATTCTGCATCAAGCGATTTTGACTTATATCACGAGAGTATAGAAGTGATTTCCGGCAAAGCGTCATTAAAAGAATTCCTATGTCAGGAAATTTCTGATCGAGGATAAGACTTTAGCTTGGGAACAAATGATTTAGCAAGTTACCCAATCAGAACTCGATAGTCATAGCCAGGCTCTGATTTTCTTCCTATTACCACTTAGCAAAATCCGCGCGCCTAAGAGTAAGTGTGAGGTATAACCGAATCGAATTGAGTTGGGGTGGAACTCACAATATATTCTGTGTACTTTTTTAAGCGCTTGTCGCCTGATTAGGTGTTTTAGAACCTTATATTCTGCGCCTTCAATGTCCATCTTGATTGTGACTTTGGAGGCAGCAGAACTCGCAAGCCAATCTGCAAAATCTATGGTGGATACTAAGACCGAATTCTTGTCATCTATATTTGATTTTGATTCGACCAAAGTAGAAGAAGTATGGGATTGGTTTATTTCCCAATCTTTGTGCCTATAAAGGCAAGTGAAGCCTTCAGAGGTCCAAACAGCTTTGTTAACCTTAGTAAGTCTCTCATCCGAGATCTTGGATAGAGCGATAAATGCCTCAGGATCGGGTTCAAAAGCAATAATGGGAAAAGAGGATGATTTCGTAGAGTCAAGAATAAATTTAGAAATTGAGCCAATATTTGCCCCGGCGTCAATGAAAAGATCTGACGCGACTACATCCCTACACAGCCGATTAAAGAACTCACCTGAATCGCGATGAGAATTCTTGAGCTTTCGCAGGCGGCCCAAAATACGAAGTTTAACTATTTTCCAAATCCGAGACTCCATCTTGGAATTGTAGACCTGAAAAGATGGAAATGCCTTCAAAATTATGGCAATTAAGAGTTGGATCCGGCTCAAAATTTCACAACTTAATTTCTAATTTTTGCTGCCAAGATGTACCTAGTTAGGTTCGTTCCATTGATGCATAAGTAATCCGAATTGTTGCAAATTTGCTTTCTGTATAGTCGCAAAACACAGATCACATTTAGACAAAAGCTACCGGAAACATGCAATGGTTGACTTGAATTCTTGCAAGCCAATGCAATGATTGAAGCTGACGCACTTAAATCAGCGTTGTCCATCTGCTAGCCTTCGAGATATCTGTACTTCTTAACGGATGGAAGGCATCACTTTATCCTTCCGAGAATTATCAAACTCTAAGTTTCTTGCGTCTCCCACATCTTGCCCATGTTGGTCCTATAATGGAAAGATACCATTGGAGGTATCGATGTTTAAAGTAGAGACAGCAAAATTCTTCTTCTTAAGTGAGAAAATGGGTGTTTCGGGCCTTTTCCTCTGGTTTTGGAGAAAAAAAAGAATACGTGCACTTATCAATTCAAGGCGTGAAAAGCAGTTTAAGAAGATAGAAGCCACAATTTTAGCTTTGCCAGATTCTGAGGTAATCAAGAGAGTTGCTGAAGATCTATCATTAAATGGTATTGCCAAAGCGCATATTTCTGAATTCGATGGAATGCCATCGCTGGAAAAAATGAAGGAGTCATACGAGACGTTGCTCATTACCGAAGGATCAAACCCTCATGATAGAAAGGGAAAGTCTTTCATTGAGAGATTGATTGATGACGACTACTCCATAAACACTAAAGGCGACCCACTAAGTGCCTATCTTCTTAACCCAGGTATTGCTATGGCATGCGCAAAGTACCTAGAGCTTATTCCAAAACTTACATCCTTTAAAGTATGGCGTTCACATCAAATTGAATTGCAAGAGCGAACCGCTTCACAGAATTGGCATCGTGATTACAATGAATATCAAATGGTGAGAGTTTTTTGCTATTTCAATGATGTAACCAGCGACAACGGTGCTGGGGAGTACATCAGAGGAAGCCACTTCAAAGGCGATTCCTTTGATAAATTACAAGATTCTCAAGATGGTTTATCCAGATATTCGACGGACAAAGATGTTCAATCCTTATTCCCTAATGAAAGAATCGCTGTTGCAGAGGGAATTGCAGGAACACTATTCTTTATGGATACAGCGGGTTTACACCGAGGAGGCTTCCATCCTGAACCTGGCGAGAGAAGGGTAAGCCTCACTACTTTTTCAACTGCTGCGGATTTACAGCCCACAAGAATTAGAAAACCAAAGAACTTAAACCATACCCTCCCGTTAATGGATGACGTTCTAGTCTAAGAACCGAGGATTGAAAGGAGTCAAAGTCAAGTGTTACTCAGTTCAGTGAATACAAAACTGATACGCCTTGGAAATTGGCTAGAAGAAATTTCTCTATTAAAATTTATAACTCTTTCACTTGCAATCGCAATTTCCAAGATTGGTGTGCTCGGAAACGGCCCAGAGGCTGTCGGATGGACTAGGGAGTCTGCACAATCATTTCCTGAACCAAGCAGCTGGATGAGCACGTCTATATTGCAAACGCTGATTTTTCTTATTCTTGGGAACCCGTCTAACGCTATTTGGTGGGGTTTTTCCTCCCTCTTTTGGCTTATTTCTCTTCTCACTATCGGGAAGCTAGTTGCAGATGGATCTCAATTCAAGCGCCACTTAATTCTAATTTTACTTTTAACCCCCGTCTTCTCGACCACAATAACAATGATTGGGAAGTACGACATATATATAGTGTTAGGTATAGCAATTTCACTTCAAGCGGAAATGCGGCTAGCAAAAATTGCAGGTGCACTGATCGCATGTCTTGCTAATCCTGAGCTCACTCTTATTTCTTCATTAGCTATCCTTGCGATTATCCCCCTTCCCAATCTAATACGTTATAAGAAGAGTGCTTTTTTGCTCTTCACTACGAGTCTCATCACTGCCCTAGCTGGATCAATTTGGTTGAAGGAGTACGGTATTAATTCTAGGTTTTCAGCCGCCACCGATTTTGGTGAAGAGTGGAAACATGCAGCAAGGTCCTTTCTTGGCTATTGGCCACTGGCTCTGTATGCCGGCTTCGGAGCTTTATGGTTACTTGTCGGATTATGTTTTTTTCAACTGGAAAAGAGAAATCTGGGAATTGCAATAATTTCTTGCTTTGGGATCCCTGCTATTTCCAGCTTCCTTCTAACTCATGATGGCACACGAGTTTTTGCGGTGGTAGGCATAGCACCCTTTTTCCTACTCCTGACGAGCGTCCTTCGAAATGAACTTTTTAAGCCAGATGACCTAAAACTGGCGATCGGCTTACTATTCATATTTCTTTGCGCAGCACCCGCATTGATTATTGATGCATCCGGTGGTGTTCGTGTCCCATACGAAGAAATTTTAAATCTATTGGGATGGCACGGATTTTGGGAGCAAGTCCCATACGATACGATTAGAAACCTATGAATAAATGGGTGGTAATTACTTCAATCAATGGCCCCCAACCCCGATATGCTGACTATATTGAAAGGGGATGGAGTTTAGTTGTTGTTGGCGATTTAAAATCTCCAAATAGGGAATTTGAAAATTGGATCGATGACTCTCAGCATTTCCTAAGTGCGGAGATGCAATCTGAGATGTATCCGGAACTTTCTGATGCAATTGGATTCAACACATATGCTCGAAAAAATCTCGGTTATTTATATGCATTGGCGCATGGTGCTAAGGTTATTTGGGAAACTGATGACGATACGTTCATCCGGAAGGAATTGCCAGATCCAACTTTGTTATTTGCAAATTCTGAGAAATTTGTGGTTAAAGGCGAATCACAAGCATTCAACCCATACATTTACTTTGCTCAAAATTCAGGACTTTGGCCGCGAGGTTTTCCACTGAAAAAAGTATTTTCAGGTAGATATTCAAATCCAGAATCTATTTCGGTCGTGGGAGAAAGCTTCAACCTTGAGGACGTAGACCTAATCCAAACCTTGGTAAATTTAGAGCCTGATGTCGATGCAATTTATCGTCTGGTTTTTGGTGACAATCAACTTGAATTTCCTTACATAAATGATCTACTTTTACTAGAAAATGGAATTGTCGCACCAGGAAATACTCAAAGTACATTTTGGTCAACGAAAAAAAGCTTTCCTTACATGTATGTTCCAAGATATGTCGATTTCAGATTCTGCGACATCCTCAAGAGTTATGTGGCTCAATCGAAACTGAAAATGGCGTACGGAGGGTTTTTGGTAGACCAGTTGCGAAACCCACACGATTACATGGATGATTTTAATTCTGAAGTTAGCTGCTATGTTAATTCCGAAAAAGTGATTGAAATTGTAACTTCACCTGAAAACCGGTCGATTACTGAAGTTTATAATGAATTCATTGACGCTCATATTTGCGTTGAAAGGGAACTGGATATTTTGGCTCTCTTTCTAAGCGAGTTAAGAAAAATGGATATTGAAGTTGTCGACTGAATTAGGAATTATCGTTTTGGCATTCAACGAGGTTGATTCTCTAGAAGCAACAATCACTCAGATTCGGAGTTGTCTGATCGGAATTGATTACCAGGTTGTAATCTCCACTAGCCATAATGCGACGAATCAATGTCAGCAGATGGCGAAAGATCTGGCACAGAAATACGACAAAGTATCCTGCTACTATCAACTCAAACCTTTTGTGGCGGCAGCAGTTTTAGAAGCTGCGGATCATGTCAACTCACAATTCTTGGTATATATGAGTGCTGATGGAGAGACACCGGCGGAAGCAATTCCTAGAATGCTTGAGACGCAAAGAGTGTTCAATGCTGACGTCGTCTCAACCTCTAGGTGGATAAAGGGCGGATCTTTTAGTAACTATGGTGGAGTCAAGTATTTAATTTCATTTCTTGCCCAACAACTCTGTCGCCTAGTTTATCAATCACGACTTACTGAATTCACATACGGCTTTCGACTCTACCGATCTGAAATTATAAGAAATTACAACTATCACGAACAAAAGCACCCATTTTTCTTGGAAACGTTATTGGTGCCACTTCGGGCAGGCTACAAAATAAAGGAAATTCCAGTCAAATGGGTACCCAGAGTCGAAGGACAAACAGTAGTTACATTACCTACTCTTATTTCTTATCTACGCCCACTGATTTTTACTCGAATCCAGAGTAGAAAATCTTTGAGTTCAAAGCAAATTAGATAATTTTAAACTAATTCGTTAACAGTTCAAGAATCGTTTTAGCAACGAATTTCTGCTGACTCCTTCGGAGCTTGGGAAACAAAGGTATGGACAATGCTTCCTCATAGTAGTGAAGGGCTTCTGGATAATCCGCAAAGTCGTAACCTAGATTCGCATAATATGGCTGTTGTGGAATTGGTCTGTAGTGAACCTGTGTCCCTATCCCCATTTCTCTCAATGCAACCATAAGTTCAGCCCTGGAAATCTTAATTGTTGAAAAGTTAATCCGAAGAACATATAAGTGGCGGGCACTTGCTTGCGCATCAATTTCTTGAGCAGGCCGCACAATTGCTGAATTTGCAAATAAAAGATCGTACAACTTGGCTCTAGATTGTCGTTTCGCAATGAACTTCTTCAGCTTTCTCATTTGAGAAATCCCAAGCGCGGCCTGGATCTCCGTTAACCTGTAGTGATATCCAAGCCGCTGCATCTCGTGATACCAAGGATTACGGATTCCGTTAGTTGAGGAAAGTAGCGGATTTTGAAATTTTTCAGTTAATTGATTTATGCCATGTGATCTGAGCTGCAGGAGTCTTTGAAAAATCTCAAAGTCATTAGTCGTAATAACTCCTCCCTCCCCAGTTGTAACCGACTTGACTGGGTGAAAGGAGAATACAGTCATATCTGAATACTTACAGCTACCAACTTTGCTTCCACACTTGTAGGATGCACCAAGCGCATGCGCCGCATCTTCAATAATAGGCATTCCGATTTGTGTCGTATATTCAGATAGAACTTTCATGTCACAGGGCAATCCACCAAAGTGGACAGGAATGACAGCAGAAACTTTTTTGTTTGCAGCAATCTCAGCGCCAACTTTATTTAAATCAATATTTAATGATTTTGGATCTATATCGATGAATTTCGGGGTGAGCCCGGCATAAAATGCCGCATTCGAGGACGACATAAATGAAATTGGAGAAGTTAGAATTTCTCCGCCTTTTGGAAGCTGCAGAGCTTCCAAAGCAATATGTAATCCTGCCGTGGCGCTTGAGACCGCAACTGCATACTTAGCACCAACTTCGGAAGCAACTGCTTGTTCAAAATCGCTAATTTTCGGACCTTGAGTTAGCGAGTGCCTCCAAACATGCCACCCGACCCTTAGAGAATCTAAGAGCGTGACTGTCTGTCGACTGTATGGAATTACTTTAATATTCCGTGCTCCTTAAGTACCTTTAGGAAGCTTTCATCAGTGTGCCAAACCTGATTATTGTCACTCGAGAAATTGAACCCCTCAGATACTTTTTTCCCTGAATTCTCATAAGCTCCAGATGCAAGTAACAAAGGAGATAAAATTGCAAAGTGGTCATCAAATTCATACGTGTAATTTGAATCATCTTCTGTAATCATGGTTTCATGCAACTTCTCACCGGGGCGAATACCAATTACACGAGTTGGAATGTCGGGGCAAACAACTCGGGCTACATCGGTAACTTTGAAGCTAGGTATTTTAGGAACAAAAATCTCACCCCCATGCATTCGCTCCAGGCTATCGAGCACAAATTGAACTCCATCTTCAATCGTCAGCCAAAAACGAGTCATTCTTTCATCTGTTATTGGCAGAGATCCTTCCTTCGCCCGTTCTAGGAAAAAAGGAATTACACTTCCCCTCGACCCCAATACATTCCCGTACCGCACGCACGCAAACTTGGTGCCACGTGATCCAGCGAGAATGTTGCCTGCCACCATTAATTTGTCTGAACATAGCTTGGTTGCGCCATATAGATTTGCTGGGTTTGCTGCCTTATCCGTACTCAGAGCAACTACTTTCGAAATACCGTTCTGGATAGCGGCATTAACAATATTCTCCGCTCCAATAACATTTGTTTTGATCGCTTCCATTGGGTTGTATTCAGCAGCAGGTATTTGCTTCATCGCAGCAGCATGGATAATTACATCGACACCATCAGTCGCTTGCAAAAGTCGCTGATAATCCCTGACATCACCCAGAAAATAGCGAAGTTTGGGTGAGCTAATTTGTTCAGCCATTTCAAACTGCTTCAATTCATCGCGACTGAAAACTACAAGCTTCTTTATTTCATCATCAGCAAGCACGCGCTTAACAAAAGCTTTACCAAAAGAGCCAGTACCTCCAGTAATGAGGACCGTTTTTCCAGCTAAATAAGACATCGCATCGCTTTCTCTAAGGTGACCTAGACTACAACTCTATATGAAAGCTCTTCTCGAATCATATCTCTTAGGCTAGGTAAGCTATATCCCAGGCCTAGCAGTGTCGAGTTATCTAAGGACAAGTTTGTTGGCCTGGTAACCCAGGTAGATAGTTCCGAGCTCCTTGCTGAAACGATAAGGTGGGGATCTAAACCTAAGGCAATTGCCACTTCTCGCAAAAAAGTTAACTTTGAGATTGACTCGGAACCAGACAAATTTAGGACTCCCGTAATAGGACTATCCAACGCACTTGCCAAGAATCTTCCAATCTGAGTAACCCCTATTGGCGTAAACAACACATCTTCGTACCCAGATATTCGAGTGGAGTTACTAAGTGAATTGATTGCAAAATCTAGAATGGAATGGTCACCACGAAGCGATATTCCAAAAAAGTTTGTTCGGAGAATTAGCGCTGTTGGGGTTTCTTTCAAGACTAATCGTTCGCCAGTAAACTTGGAATAGCCGTAGGTGTTGAGAGCGATTGGATGCATGAACTCATCACGAGTCTCATGACAAGGACTGTCGTAGTGATCAGTACTTACTTGAATAAACCGAAATCCAAACCTGTTGCTTGCCTTTGCAATCGTATGTGGGAAAATCGCGTTGAGTAACATCGCTTTCTCTGGAAGTCGCTCACATTCCTCTACGCTTGTAGCGCCTATACAATTTATTACGTATTGCGGTGAAATAGTTTCAATAATTCTCTCGAACATTCCTGGTAATGCCACATCTAAATGAATGGTTTCAATTTCGGACTTTGGTCTGTTACTGAAGTGAGTTCCAACAACTTCGAAACTGGAGGAAAGGCTGCGCGAGAGATTTGATCCAAGGAGACCAGAACTTCCCAGAATTAATACTTTCTTCAATTTATCTCCCCAAACTACAGATCGGGAGAATTATTCCAACGGACATGTATATAGTTTACATATGACTTACCCCGACTTTTCAATACTTATCGCGACCAAAGATCGACCTGTAAACATGAGGAATCTCCTTAAAAGTGTAGAGCAAAGCACAATTAAACCTTCTTCTTTGGTTGTAGTTTCTTCAGGGCATCCAATTCATGATGTGATTTCCGAGTTTGAGACTTCATTGAAAATTGATTACGTGCACTCAGAGGTATCGGGTCAGGTAAATCAAAAAAAAGTTGGGATTTCTAGGTTGCGCAAAGGCACCCCCTGGGTAGTGTTTCTTGATGATGATTTAGTGGTTACACCAGAAACATTTGAGAATGCTTTTGAAGCGTTGTCAAAGTACAGCAGTACGGGAGACAGAATTGTTGGGATAGGACTAGGTTTATCGCCAACTAGTCGAATGAATCGATCTTCACGGTTTCAAAATAGCGTCGGCCGCGTGCTGCGACTGAGTAGTGCAACTCCCGGCAAAGTTATCCGTAGTGGTCAAGGTGTCAGTTATTTAGAAAGCCCTTTACCGATATACACAGAGTGGTTGAATGGTGCGTCTATGTGGAAAACGGAGTCTGCACTCGAATACGTAAGGTTAGTTCCTTCGAGTAATTACGCTGCATGCGAAGATTTAGTCTTTTCGTACCAACAATCTAAGAAGGGGAAGCTCCTCTTCGTGCCAAGCACAAAAGTCTTTTTCCAAGAAGAAGAACCTAATGATTACAATCGAAGCCAAGCGATTATTTCAGGAACTGCCTGGAGATATTTCTTTGTACAAACTAATCCGGAGCTAAGCAAGTTGCAGCTCATCTATTCTCAATTTGGACGGCTGGCATATATCCTTATAACACAGCCCCAGAATCGAGATGCGATTCGCGCTGGATTTTGGTCAGTGGGACAGCTCCTCAGCGCCATCGTCCGGGGAAAAGATTCCATGTTCTTAATCAATAAGATTACTTAAGAAGAATTTTTCCTGGAGTCGTTTCTCTGCCAGCGCTATATCTCCTGGTAGGTCTACTGGGACTGACCAGTCCGAGAGTTCGATTACTCCAACAGGCACGTCATTTTCAAGAAAGCGTAGCAATTCGTGATCCTCTATCTGCTCAAATGCGCCACGGGGCATTTGAGCGAATTTCATTAATGCTTCCCTTGTATAGCCATACATACAAACTTGTCTATGGAATTTTAATTCCTTCCCATGCTTCGAGCCAGGAATTGACGCTCTTGAAATGTAGAGCAATTTACCGCCGCGGGAGAATGCCACTTTTATAGTATTTGGGTCATGGAACTCTAACTCTCCCTTTGCACTGCAGTATCCGGTGATTGCGTTGAGTCCGGAGCTCTTCAGGTATTTAATGGATGCAGTAACGTCATCTGGATTGAATGCTGGCTCATCGCCTTGAATATTTAACACATAGGGTGCATTTACGACCCTATTGGCTTCCGCTAGTCGGTCAGTGCCTGTTGGATGGTCGCCTGTCATTATGACTTGGAAACCAGATTTCTCAACGAGATGCGCAATTTCTAAAGAATCAGTAGCAACATAGGTGATTTCTTTACTCACCACACCAGTAACCCTATCAAGGACGTGTAAAATCATTTCCCGCCCCAGCAGTTTGGCTAATGGCTTTCCAGGGAAACGACCAGATTCCATTCTCGCTGGAATGATTATTGCGACCTCAGACATCAGAACCCTTCTATCAGTTGTGTTTAGAGTTAGGTTTATATTTATGATGCTCGGAAACTAATTGCTTTTTTTCCTTGCTACCGAGAATTCGCTCCGCAATTCTAACGTCGCTTACAAACCTGGATAAATCATTGGTCATAAGATCTAATGCAACCCCATCGAAGTGTACCCACTCCACACTACCAAGTTTTATATGTTTTTCGATGAAACGAGCACCGCTGGCAACGGAAAGTTGGCAAGCAAGTGAACCAATGTCGTGGGATGAATAGCCGGGAATAATCCTGTTGTTTTCACTCATTTGCTCAATCGTCCGCACTACGGCAACGTTGCAATCATCGGGAGCAGTTGGGTAACTTGAAGTACATTGCATCAAGACTATTTTTTTCTGAGAAAAATTGTCTACAACCCATTCAAGAAATGACTGATCTGTGGCACCAGTACTTATAAATACATACTCAACATCTGATTTGGCAATATGTCGAAGAAAATTTCTATGCTCTGATATTGTTGAGGGTGCCTTTATACTTAAAGGCTTGAATCTCTCTATCAACTCGAGTGATGGCAGATCTAATACACTGGTAAACCAAGGTATTTCAAGTTCAGCACAAAGTACGGTCAGGAACTCAATTTGCTCCACCGATAATTCAACACCTGCGCGATATTCACCAAGCGTGGTCCCAAAAGGGGACAAATAAGCACTCTCTCTTTCCTCTTGGGTGTAGAGCACATCAATGTCGCGCTTTTGAATCTTAATTACAGACGCACCTTGAGACTTACAAAGTTTGACCATTTCAGTTAGTCGGCCTGTATCTCCAAGGTGATTATTTGTCAGTTCGGCAATAATCTGGACCTCACCATTATTGGCACGAATAAACATTTGTTGCTGAAGTTCCACATTTTTTATTATTGCTTCCTCCAAAGATTCTTTAGAGACCAAGGGGACTTCCTTCTTGATTTCTTTAGCAGATATCAAATTTGTGCTGCCAACCGATTTTGAGTGGTTTACCAGTACCAAGTTTTCGAAAGGGCGATCTTGTTTAAGTAGTATTTCGAATAAACTTCTCTGTCGGGTAAGTAAAGATTCTAAGAAAAGATTTTCAGCTGTGCTTTCATTACCCGAAGAAACCTGAAAATCAAAACCATAAAGGTGAACTTCCAGTGGTTTATTACATGAATCTCTACTTAGCGCCGCTGCATTCAGCAAGTCAAGGATTGTCATAAGTACAAAATCTTCTCTGAAGCCGATCTTGCTGGGGTCATGCGCGGATAAACCTTCTATGTACTCAAATTCAGAAATTGGTAAAGTTACAGAATTCATAGAATTGGGGAATCCGGAAGGAATAACTAGTGGTACACCTGTCGGGTTTTGGGATTCCAACTTCGCAAGCATGCCTGGTCTCGTAACAACAGAGAATATGACAGGTATATCCAATTCCAAGGTATTAATTGTAACCACCGGAAGATTTTCTTGTTTAGAAAAATCTTGCCCCACTGACCGGCTTACTCCGTTGCCAAGAATAACTAATTTGTCAGCCTTGTATTTCGACCACGAATCTAAGATTGGGGTCAAGAAACTTTCCATAGTATTCCTCCCCGTTTATCTTAACTTTCTTACCAGATTCAAGTGCAACTAGGGCAGCCGGAACAATGTCCCAAAGTCTAACGCCTTTGCTGCTGGAATTAAAAGTTAGGGAGCCAGTCGCGGCAAGGGATAAATTGAATAGCGAACAACCGAAGACGCGTATTTCTTCAGGAAAATCTCTAGCGACTATTTCCCAACTCGAATTAGAAGAGTAAGCCGCTACTCGAGATTCCGTCAATGGCCCCCGAAAAAGAGCAAAATTTTCCACCAATAATCCGTCCAGTGCCTTCGATGTAATCCCCATATTGATTTCAGGAAATGAAATCCAGCTTGCTGCCAGTTGATTTTCCACAAAAAGTGCAATACCAGTACCCCAGATTGGTATGCCTGATACGTAGTTCTCGGTACCATCGACTGGATCGATGACCACGTAGTTGCCATTCCACTCCGCTGGAAGTGGCGATTCTTCTCCGATGAGTTGAAAACCTGGCAATAGAACCGAAATTTTTTGCAGAATAAAGTTCTCGATTGCTATGTCCAAGTCTCCGACCGGACTTCCATCCTTCTTTATTACGAAGTTACCGCGCCGGAAATCTTGGTTTTGTATGAACTCTCTCAGTTGATGAATTAACTCAACAAAGCCTGCGATTGTATCCTTGGATAGATTAAGACTGGAGTACTTCATGAATCACCCTTCTCCATTCTGGAAAGTCGAAATTGCGATTAATCAGATAATGGATTGTCTCACCCAAAATAAATGGATTTAGAATTGATTCTAAGATTGAGGCAAAGTCCTCCATTAGCGGAATTTCGTGAGCATCGATTGGCGGTGTTTTAGTTAGGACATTCTGCGGCTTAAAAATTCTTACATTCGAATTTGCGAATTCCGGCTGAAGATATGCCGAGGTTTCTGGTCCAAAAATAACTAAGCCCCATTCTCCGCACTCTTTGGCACTCCATGGTTTAAATGTACTGGAAAGAATCGGCGTCCCAGCAGGGTGGGGTTGAAGATGAACATCAAAGGCTCCTCCACCGACGGCCTCTAAGTGACCGAGAATTTGACTCTGAAAGTGCTCAGAATTGATAGGGCTAGCATCGGCAACGTAAAGCAACTTTCTTGAACCGCTTGAGTAAGTATGTTGTGAAATTGCCGCGCGATGAGCGAACCTCTGTGCTTCCACTAGTTGCAAGGAGGAAGATGAAACTCCAAGGCTTTCAAGATACTTCGCACTGTCTTGACTTGGGCAGAGAATTTTTTGAGCATTCGAGAATGGGGGCTCGCCATCCTGATGAATTAAATGGTTGAGTATCTGAGAGTCTTGTCTCCTAATCGGCGTATGAATGACCCCAAGAGTTTTTAGATTGAGGCGATTGGCATGAAGTCTTAACGCGATCTCCCAAGACTGCCCTTCCATTAGGTGTAACACATATTTAAGTTGCCTGAATTTAGATAAAGCAGATTCAATCAAATAGTGATTCAACTCTACTCTGGCAACTCCAGAGCCTAAATTTTCCCTATCAATAATCCCGACAGAATCAACTGTTGGTAAAGAGAGTAATTTACGTAGAGCTAGAGACCCTATGTAATATTTAAACTTAATCACCCGAATACATGTTTTCGCAAGGAGTGATAGGTCAAATAGTGATGCAATAGGAAAAATAGAAAAATCTGAATTAACTTGAAGATCTGATATTCGTCTTGCATTCCTTCTATGTGATATTCCAGGAGGTTTGTATGGAATTAGAAACCAAATTGCCTCAGATTTCAATCTTGAATCAAGAAACTTTACCTGACCCCAAAAACCTAGAACATCTGGGTCAACAAATTCTTCTAAATGAACGCTAGGTGAGAAAAAACCTAATCTAGTTTGATTTGCACCGAAGGCTTTGGTACGCCGATAAGGCAAATACTGAAGATATTTAGTCACCAGATAAGTGAGCGAGAATAGAACTTGAAACGGAATAAGGAGTAGGAGCTTTAAAGCATTGTTGATTGTGAATTCAACAGGTAAATCCTCATACTTTCGCCACGGGTATCGACCCCATGCAGGCATGACTCTAATTGTTGCTTTCAAATTCTCTGACAATAGCCTCGTTTTCGGATTGATCAAATTAGAGAGATAATTGCTCATATCCTGTATGTAGACTTCTTGATCAGGAAAGAATTCAGACTCCAAAAAAACTCCACTCGCTAAACTTAACCCTGGTGTGAAGATAGTAGTATCTTCACATGGTTGTAGGAGATAGGAAAACATTAGTTTGATGATAATTCTGCGAAAAGAAGAATTAATTGCCAAGCTCCGCGAGTCAGCTTTGTATGAGATTTGGGTCCTACTAAGTAAGAGAGATCGACTGGTGCTTAAGATTGTAATCCTAGCTCAAGTCTTCCTATCGGTTTTGGATTTAATCGGAGTTGCCTTAATCGGAGTAATTGGAGCGCTGTCAGTTTACGGAATCCAATCTCAAGATTCTGGCAATTTTGGAAGACAAGTCACTCAGTTCATCCGAATAGAGAATTTTACTTTCCAAAGTCAAGTGTTTGTACTTAGCATCGTCACAATTTCAATACTCCTTACAAAAACTGCGGCATCGCTTTGGATTACTAGACGATCCCTCAGATTTATTAGTCGGAGAGGAGCCCACCTTTCTGGATTACTACTTCGCAATCTGTTAAATCGACCTGCTACAGAGATAAGTTCCTATTCTCAACAAGAGTTGATTTACTCTGCAACAGCAGGAGTGCAAAACCTAACAACCGGCATTATTGGAATCTCGGTCTCAACATTGGCAGATCTGTCCCTCTTGATAATTCTGACAATAGGATTGAGTCTTTATAATCCAATTTTGGCTCTAACAACTTTCACTCTATTTATCACAGTCGGAGCATTCCTGAGCTTCTACCTAAGAAATAAGGCATTCAAAGTTGGATCTATTGAAACCAAATCACATGTACAGAGCAACGAAGTGATTAGTGAGGTGCTGAATACGTACAGAGAAGCTGTGGTTCGAGACACTCGAGAGGGTTATGTTCAAGATTTTGAAATACTGAGACTGAAGGTAGCTGCAGCACTTGCGAAGCGAACATTTATGCCTTTCGCGAGTAAATATGTGATGGAAGTGTCAATGATTGGAGGAGCATTCTTAATTGCAGGTGTCCAGTTTGCGCTTTATGATTCAAAAACAGCAACCGCAGGACTTGCGATCTTTTTTGGCGCTTCTTCAAGAATTGCCCCAGCGATACTACGAATTCAGCAAGGAACAACTCAAATCAGAACCTATCTTGGCCAGTCGCAAATGACACTTGAGTTGCTAAGGTCTAAGGGGTTAAACCAAGAAAACAGTAAAAACAACCTACGTTTATCACAACCCAATTTTGAGTCCACAGGTTTTATCCCAGAAATTGCAGTCAAAGACTTACTCTATAAGTACTCTCCCGATGCGATTTTCTCGCTTAAAATTTCAGGTCTCACGATTAAACCAAATCAACATATTGCGATTGTCGGGGAGTCTGGTTCGGGGAAGACCACGCTAGTTGATTTAATTCTAGGAATCCTCAAGCCAAGTTCTGGGGACATAAAAATTTCTGGCATGGCTCCCACTCTTGCATTTAGAAAATGGCCAGGAGCAGTTGGATATGTTCCCCAAGACACCGTGATTGCATCAGGTTCAATCTTGCAAAATGTTGCTCTTGGCTACGATAGTGAAACAACAGATATTACTCGAGTTAAGCAGTGCCTGTTGCTTGCCGGCTTAAGTGAATTTTTGAGCGAAGACGAAGCAGGAATTTACCTTCAAACGGGGGGATCGGGTCATAAACTCAGCGGCGGACAAAAGCAACGAATAGGTATTGCAAGAGCTCTCTATACCAACCCAAAGTTGCTTGTCATGGACGAGGCAACAAGCTCGCTAGATTCTGTTACGGAATTTGATATTACTCAGGCGCTTGCTGGACTCAAGAATGAATTGACCTTAGTTACGATTGCCCACAGACTTTCCACTGTCCAGGCAGCGGACGTAGTCCTTTACATGCAACATGGCGAAGTATTGGCAAGAGGATCGTTTGAGGAAGTTCGGGAAAAAGTCAAAGCATTTGATTTGCAGGCAAACTTGCTCGGACTTTAGTTGCAATTAATCTTTCTTGACAATTGCCCAGCGCTCAAAATCCATCCATGGATCGAGCATGACTAAGTTTCCATCAGTGATAGAAGCCATGAATTCGTCAACGGCTATTCTTGGCCCAGGGAACTTTAGGGAGTAGTACTCATCTAAATAGATATAGCCTCCAGGAGAAAGCTGTTTCCAGAGTGTAGGTAGAGTGATTGCATAACTGCCATACAAGTCAGAATCAAGGAGTACTAGTGACAATGTTTCCCCTTTGATTAACTCCTCTATGTTTAGTGTAAAATCTCCCACCTGCACTCTTACTCTTTTTTGTAGACCTAAATATTTAAATCTTGATTCCACATAATCGATAGATGTATTTGAAAAATCTTGTGAACTGGATATTTGCGAAGGGTGGACATCTGCGCCACGTGCCTTAACATGGGATGAGTTCTTTAGTACACGAGCAAAATGTTGTTCGGATATTACATTTGCATTTCTTAATTTCTCAAAGTTACTAAATTCATCTTCGGGTGTATATTTAGGAAAACCTTGAAAGGAATCCAAACCTATAACGGATTTCGAAGACATTAATTTTTCTAGAATAAGCCCAGTAGTTATCAGGGATCGACCCCTTGCAACACCAAGTTCAACAATATTTCCCGGAACGTTTTCAAGCTTCGGAATAAGCTTGAAATATTCTCTCAAAGTACAAGTTTCAGGATGGTGAATATCAAGTGCGCCAAATTCCCAGCGCTCTAGATCTAACAATGAATCAGGCATGTCAGAATACTAGTATCTAGTAAGGTTTTCACTGCGCACGGCACTTACTAGAAAGCAGGGAATTAATGCCCAAAGTTGGTTTGGTGGCATCCCAAAATGGACTCGGCCATGCTCGACGTCTCACACATTTCTCTGCCGCATTTTTGGAAATGGGTTATGAGGTAAATTTATTTATATCTGAATTTCAAGCTCAAGCCTTGGGTGAAGAAATTCTTGACATCAGCCCCAACACGATTGTTCGGAAAATCGATGTTTATGGGCTGGATGGGCCTACGCAAATCTCTTCGCAAGTTAATAAAGTTCCTAATTGGCTCCGGAAAGAACTGCTGAAATTCGATGTTGTCTTAAGTGACAATCTGACTTGGCCCGGAGAGTTCTTAGACTCCTTCATTCTTATGGGGCACTTCTCTTGGATTGATTATTGGAAAACTGAGAATTCGAATAGTCACATAGAAATTGAAAGGGCAGTCGCCCACGCAAGCAAAATCTCAAATTGGTACGCCCCAGTCGACTTTTCTCAAATTTCTTCAACACTAAATAAAATCGAAAGAATAGAGATACCCTTAAGTCGGTATATTTCAGATCCGACAATTTCCCAAAATTCTAAGCTAGCTAGCGTTTCATTTTCAAACGGTACAACTGGGTTGAACAAACTTGAAGAAAGTTCCCTAAGGCGAGATTTCAAATGCATTGGCTTAGAGCTCGTCACGAAGGAGTCATATAGTCATAAACAGGGAGAATTCCCAACCCTAATACTTGGCAGACCCGGATTCGGGACCATCAGAGACTGTCTGGCTATGGGCATTCCATTTCTTCCTTGCTGGAATGGCAAAGACCCAGAGCTCGAAGCAAATCAAGAAACATTAAAGAGGATTGGACTTATTCCCGCATCCTGGGAAGGCACTCAAAAACCTCACATGGAGACTATTCGAGAGTTCCTTAACGATGAGAATTTTCAAGATAGAATTCGAGACTACTGGACAAGAAATTCCGCACCAATCGTAGAAATTCTTGCAAAAATGGGGTTTTAATGAATCTGAGGGCAGAACTAAATGAAAATCTCTAACACTCAGATTCAATCTCTGATGATTTATGAGGATGAACCTGTCGAACGACTTCTAGAAGCCATGACACATGTGGTGACGCCTCGACTAGGCTCTGGATATGCAATAGTTCTAAGCCGAGAAGGTAAAGCCTCAGGCGTGGTCACAGATGCTGATCTGCGGAAATATTCTGCAAGAACGGGAAAACTTCCTTCCAAAATAACCGAAGTAGCCCATGCAGATTTTATTTCAGTGAATGAAGGTTTATCTGAAAAACAGATTGTTGAATCATTACTCGAGCAAATGAATTCGAGGGGATGGAAAACCGTTCTGCCGGTTCGTTTTGTGCCCGTTTTGAAATCAGGCACACCCGTAGGAGTTATTGATGCACAAGATTTACAGACTAAGATTTCGTCTCATCGCGACCAGCTTGTAGTTGTCGGACTAGGTTATGTTGGACTGACTCTCGCCTTAGCAGCCGCCTCTGCCGGTATGTCGGTATTAGGAATAGATTCAGACCGTCAAAAGATATTTTCACTTAAGAATAAGAAATCCTACATAAGCGAGCCCGGAATTGAGAATCTGCTCGATGAGTTAGTTGAAACGAATTTTTACCCTCGGGAATCATTTACTGAAATGCTTAGATCTCCAGGGCAAAGTTGGAATTTTATATTAAGCGTTCCAACACCACTCACAAGTAACCACAGCCTTGAAACTTCCTTCATCATGCAAGCTATAGATGATTTGCTTCCACATTTTCAAATCGGCGACTCGGTGATAATGAGATCAACTGTACCAATTGGGACAACACGCGAAGTCGCAACATATATAGAAAATAAATTAGGTTGGTCTGTAGGAACAGATTTCTATGCAATTTCTGCACCAGAGCGAACCGTAGAAGGAAATGCTTTGTACGAATTGCGGGAGTTGCCGCAAATTCTTGGCGGAGTCACTCTCAATTGCGCTCAACACGGGTTTGATCTATTTCAAAAAGTGTCAAATCGCTTGGTTCCTGTCTCTACAACCGAAGTTTCAGAAACGATAAAAATTGCAAGCAATGCTTACCGTGATTATTCGTTCGGATTTGCAAATTATCTAACCAAAGTTGCGCAGAGTTACAACCTAGACGTAAATGAAATTGTGGATAATGCAAACTTTGGTTATATAAGAAACTCCATTCCAAAACCTTCCCCCGGAGTTGGCGGACCGTGTTTATCTAAAGACCCTTATCTACTAGCCGGTCTGAATTCTGAAAAGTTGAGTTCCCCGATTTATGCAGCTAGAAAAGTAAATGAAAGCATGACAGAGTACGTTTTCAAGCATTTGGCTGAGAGGATTCCGGAACTACTTTCTTTAGAGACGTTAATGATTGGTTTGGCATTTAAAGGTACTCCGGAGACAAATGACACGAGAAATTCACCAAGTTTAGACCTTGCCCGTTTGTTCTCCGAGCGGGGAAAGCAAATTCTAGGCTGGGATGCGGTAGTGGAGCCCACCTCAATCCCAAATGACTTCTCACCACTCGAAGCTAGTAGCAAGCCACAAATATTCCTAATTATGAATAATCATGAAGGCAATGTTGAAAAACTAATTACTTGTCTAAATGACAATAAATCAAAAATCTGGATTTTTGATCCGTGGAGATTAATCAGCAACCCAAGAGAGATTGTAAGGTTTGCGCCTCAGGGACTTTCATACATTACTTTAAGTAATTCCGTGGATTATTTCCCGCATGAGTAAGAAAAATGTAATTGTAGTCCCTGCGCGTGGTGGCTCACAGGGGATAAAGCAGAAGAATTTGCAAGAAGTAGGAGGCGAACCCCTTGTAATTCGCTCGCTAAGACATGCTTTTGAAATGGGAACAGATTTTTCTGTTGTGCTGAGTACAGATGATCAAGCAATTTTAGATATCGCAACAAACTATTTCTCGCTGGATAAACTTAGCTTTTCGGGTTTGCAATCAGATACTTTGCATGACTTAGGTCCTATGAAAGTTCACTTTAGAAGTCAAGAATTCGCTGACTCCAAGGCAATTATTGGTACCGCTTTAAAGAATTTGCGCACCATCTACCTTAATGCCTCATTGCAGATCGAATGTTGGATTCTATTTCAACCAACCTCACCCTTCAGGTCTAAAGCTGAACTCAGCCAACTTGCAGCCGAGATTAAGGCTGACTTTGGTCCAAACGATTCATGGGTAAGCGTCGTTCAGATTGAAGATTCACATCCAGCGAGAATGTATGAATTATTGGAAGGGTCGAGCAATCTCACATCCCTTCCAGGTTATGAGCACTTGAAGGCAGCCAGACGGCAAGATTTACCACCCGTATTCCTGCGCGACGGCGCATTTTATTGTATTTCTGATGCTCTAGTGTCGGAGGGCAAACAATTTTCGGAGACTCCAAGACCACTGCTTAGAAAAGGGCCCTGGACAATCAATATTGATGATGAAATGGATTTAGAGATGGCTAGAATGTATGCGGAGATTCTTTCAGAGTAACGCCAAGTAGAGAGTAGCGCGAAGTGGCAGTCAATATTATTGCGGAGTTTTGTCAGAATCATAATGGTGATGTAGATATCTTAAATCGAATGATTTTGGAGGCAAAAGAAAGCGGGGCATCACACGCGAAGATTCAAGGTTTATATAGTTCAGAGCTCACTAAACGACCTGAATTTGAACCGGAAAATCAAAAAGAGGGATCGCTCTTAAGACCATACCAAGCTGAGTTCGACCGACTTGCTAAATTGGATTTAACGCTTGAAACAGAAGCAAATTTTGTGGAAGCGTGCAAGCTGGCTGGAATCGTTCCAATGACAACAGTTTTCACGCATTTAGGTTTGGAGCGGGCCCTCAAGGCAGGTTTCAAGAATTTTAAGATCGCAAGTTATGATTGCGCTTCACGTGCACTAATCAGTCGAATTCTTCCTCATGCGGATGAATTAGTTATTTCAACAGGAGCTACAACCTGGAGCGAAATTGAACTGACATCCAAACTAGTGATCAAAGAAAAAAGACCAGATACCAAAATTGCATTTTTGCATGCTCGCACTATTTACCCAACACCCTTAGATAAAATGAATATATCGCGGATGTTGTTCTTGCGATATTTAGGCTGGGAAACAGGATTATCTGACCACTCACGACCGGAAGTCGACGGACTAATTTCAAGTAAACTTGCAATCCACTTGGGTGCAAGTTACGTGGAAAGACATTTTACGGTTCTCGCCCGTACTGAAACTCGAGATGGCCCTGTATCAATCACTCCTCATGAGCTCAAGGAGCTCAATGAATTTTCACAAAAAGATCCGCATGCGAGATATCTGGAATTATCAGATATCAAAAACCTTGCGAGTATTTGTTTTGGCAAAAGCGAACTTGAAATTGATGCAACTGAAGCATTAAACGCGAAGTACTACCGTGGACGAGTAGCGTCTTGGCATGACACTAAACAAATTTACTCGTGGGAGTCTTGGCCAGAATAAGGGCGGTTTGTTGTGATAAATGGAGAAAATAGACCAATTCTCTTAGTGTCTAAGCAAGCAATACAAAATGCTTCGACACTTGAAAACCTAAATAAGCGTTTCAGGGTCTCGCAGATTACTGACGATATCTGGGCAAATCGAGCACTCATTTCTAAAGCAGAGTATCTATGGATTCATTTTGATTTTATATTGTCTGACTCTGTTTTGGATATGCTTCCAAACTGCAAACTAGTCTTAACAACTACAACAGGCCTAACTCACATTAGTGAAAATGCAAAGACTTCACTCGGCGACAGGCTCATCAGCCTGACAAAATATCGGAATGAGTTAATGAAAGTGACGAGCACCGCCGAGCTCGCCTTAAGTTTCTTATTCCACAGCCAGCTCGCGCTTGACGCAATTTTTGCTGAGGTTAGCAGCGGAATCTGGTCACGAGAGAGTCATTTAAGGCAAAAGCAAATATCAAGCTTAAAGATTGGCGTTGTCGGCTTAGGCCGATTGGGAGGACTCTTCGCAGATACGGTAAGCGGATTGGGCGCACAAGTATATTTTTGTGAAGTTGAGACTAAAAAAATTGCTGAGGGAACGAATAATGGATACCTCCACATCAGATCAATTGAAGCGCTATGCGAGATTTCTGATGTTGTTTCAATTCATGCAAACGTGAGTGATGCGAGATGCCAAATAATCACTCAGGAGATTTTGGACAAAATTAATTCAAGCTTCATTCTAATTAACACTTCTCGATCATGCCTTGTGGATGAAAACGCAATCGTAACGGCAATAAGGTCGGGCACCATTTCCAAATATTATGCTGATGTACTCGGAATTGAAGATGAAGATAAGTCGCTTCAAGAATCAGTAATTTGGAAGGAATCCCAGTCAAATAATCGAATTCATTTAACTCCTCACATTGGTGGTGCGACGATAGAGGCCATGGACTATTGTGAGGAACTTTTATTCAATGAATTGATTAGTCATCTTAATGTCCAATAACATGCGTCCCAAAATTCTAATCGTTATTTCAAGTTCCTTCCACATGAGAAGTGTCTTGGATTCAGGGCTGCTTGCTGGAATGGCCGACTCATTTGAAGTCATTCTGGCTATTGAAAAAGATCTCCTATCTGCGCCGCCACTGATTAAAGAACGAATATGTTATTTCTCTACATCAAGGATTAATCACAAGATTTCAGATCTCCTTATGGATTCAGGAACCTGGAAATATAGAGAGAAATCCAGTTCTTTTCAATACAGGATTAAACGAAGACTTGTTGGAGATATTTCTTTTAATCAATTAACCTTGAGAAGTAAAGTCAAATACCCATTCCGGTTTACGAAGAATCTAGCAAGATATTTGCTGTTGGGAAATATCTTGTTTAATTATGCACTGCGTCAATTAAGTCGAAATATTCAAGCGCGCGAGCATCTAGTCCACAATATTTTAAGTGAAGTAAAACCTGATCTCGTGCTAATTTGGTCCCAAACCCTTGATTCAGCATCTTCTGCTTTCATTTATCAATCAAAAGAATTTGGGATCCCCCATATATTGATTGCGGACAACTGGGACAATCTCTTTAGTAAGACAGTGTTTCCAATCAAGCCAGATCTAGTTGGTTGTTTTGGAGAGCAGAGTGCAGAATTTGGTTCTAAACTACATGATATTCCGCGGGATCGCTTTTTTGCACTTGGAAGCGCTCGCTTTGATGTTTATAGAAATTTACCGAAAGTGAATTCTCGGCGATTGATAATTTTTGCAGGTTCATCCATGCCGGAAGATGATGAAAATATATTGAGGTTGATGGATCAGGTACGAGCGGATTCATATATGCAAACTTCTTCTCAAATTTTATGTTGGAGATATAGGCCCCATCCTGTTCCTCAACATAAGGTCAGTAGCTTTGTTGATTCGTTTCCCAAAATTGAATTTACAAATCGATCAGACCATGTTGGAGAAAATCGATGGCCGGATTTGACTGATTCAGTAGTAGAGCTCGCAAACACAAGAGTGGCCATCTGCATGCCCACCTCGTACCTCCTTGAAGCCTTGGTATGTGAAGTCCCTGTCATAATTCCGGTTTTCAATGAAATGGTGGGGCTCACAAGTTCTAAAACTCTGATGAATTCACTTGCCCACCTGAAGGATATTGAGAATTTACCTGGCGTATTTATTGTTAATTCACCTTCTGAGTTCATAGACCAACTCTCCAATTTGCTTGAGCAGGATCTACGGATAGCCCCAACTCAACACCTGGATTACTTTGTAAATTGGAGCCAGAGATCATTCCTCGAGAACTTAACAGACCTGATTTTGGATATCAGAAGTAAGGACCCAAGGCTCTAAAGGAATAAAGGTGATTTGTCCGTTTTGTCCCCTTCCCGCTACAAACTAGGATGGGATTCGTAGTAGGGGGTAGAGGTAGCGACGGCTGGCTCCGCATGACAAAACCGGTTGATGAAGGATCCAAAAAGTGGCACTTAGCGTATGGACAGTTGCTGAACTGGGGGCTTTTTACACTGAGCACCGTTCAGAGCTACTTGCGCATGCCAATCGAGTCTTAAAGGATTCAGCCAAGGCTGAAGAAATCACCCAAGACTCGCTTATCAAGTTCATGCTTGCGGCCCCTGAGCTTGAATCAGAGGAGCACGCTCTTTCATATCTACACCGCACCATTGAAAACCTCTGCATCGACTACTTCCGCATGGAAGGTCGCCGTCCAAACCTGGTGGTTATTGACGACGCCCAGGCTGAAGTCGAGGCTAAGTGGCAGGTTTCTGGGGATCACTCAGAGGTCCTCACACAGGCTGAGGATGCTGCGATTATTCGTCAGGCTTTGGCTTTGCTATCCCCTGCTGAGCGAGCAGCGCTTGTTATGTGGGAGATGGAAGGCCGCTCAACAGAAGAGATTGCAGCAGAGCTTGGAATCAAGGAATCTGCTGTGCGCCACACTGTTGCACGCGCTCGCACATCCCTTCGCCGCGTCCTTTCAGAGCTTGTTATCGATCACGAGCGTGGCCTTACCGCCCTCGACATGCTTTCGACCACGTATAAAAAGGCATCTGAACTTGCCGCCAAGTCTTCCAAGGTTGCTTTGTCCTTACTATTGGTAGTTACCGCCTTCTTGGGCTTTAACTCAATGACTGGCCGTGAAGGTGTTCTTCCTACGGTTTCTTCAAATGATTTAGCGGGTGTGGTTGCTGATTCTGCTCCAAGTACGGATTCAGTAGTACCTGCCCCATCTATCTCGATGCCCGCGAAGAAGTCATCGACGATGGTCTCTGGCGTATACGTCAAGACCGGCAAGGCTGCTCAGTGGCCAGGTCTTGACGCCGAGGGCGTCCCAACAGGTTTCACCGTCACAGGTGAAAATGGTCCAGCAGGGAAGATTCGCGTAAACCGCAATGTCCCTGTTGCGACCGAGCAAG